>Ga0070729_10000616_pt1 | contig 70588 bp, 59 predicted proteins | sample tdDd472_FD_66725 | JGI IMG/M metagenome (GOLD analysis project Ga0070729, IMG submission 66725) | Marine sediment microbial communities from the Atlantic coast under amendment with organic carbon and nitrate - tdDd47.2 | ecosystem: Environmental > Aquatic > Marine > Coastal > Sediment | place... | reverse complement strand
TAGGTTAGTTCTATCGGAGGCAGCTCATTTTTTGTGAGCCCAAGTTCTGTAAGCCCTTGTTCAAGCGCTTGTCTTGCATCTTCTTCCGTGACAATGAGAGGCTCTATTTCATCGCCGTGTGTGTTTGGCAGGAAGGTGTTGCATTCGACGACCCGTTTTTTGACAACGTGGTTAACGATTTCCTGTCTATTAATCGCATATGAAAGTGCCTTTCGTATGTTTTTGTTCGAGAGGATCGGGTTTTCTGTATTTACTTGAAGCCACACGACTGCATATACAGGTCTATGGTGTACAGGCTCTGGTTGACCAATGTTTGCATACGCATCCCCATCGAACGCGCCAATCGGTTGTCCATACCAATCAAGCTCTTTGTTCTTGAAGAGGAGCGCCTGAGTTTGTGTATCTGATATGTGCACAAGTTCTATTTCATTCAGAGACACCACTTCTTGATCCCAATAGTTCGGGTTTTTTTCAAGTGTGAGTCCCATTCCTCTTTGGTAGTGTTTTATGCGAAATGGTCCACTCGTAAGTATTTCTTGCGAGAATGAGGTATCCCACCCTTTTCGCCTTTCATCGATGAGGTTCGGTACTGGTTTGAAAATAGACACAGTAAGGAGCTCAAGAAAGAATGGCGTCGGGTTTTCAAGGATCACCAGAAGTGTTTTTTCGTTGAGCGCTTTGACCCCGATTTCACTGATTTTACATTCTCCCTGCATATGTTTTTTTGCATTTTTCAGAAAGTACATAAGGGTTGTATTTCCTGAGAAAAGGTGGTGGCTAAGAACTCCTTTCCACGAGTATTCGACGTCGTATGCAGTGATCGGCATACCATTCGACCAGCAGGCATCCCGCAAGATGAATGTGTATTCAGTTTGCTCTTTGTTTATGCTGAATGATTCTGCAAGCCCAAGTGAAAGACCGCCTAATTCATCATGACTCATTAGTCCTTCATAGAGCATATTGGAAATTTGAGAGTGGCTATGCTCTGTAATTTTTCTTGGATCTAGGGAATGAATTTCAACCGAAAATGGTAGGGAAATTTTTTGTCTCTCTTCTCTTTTTCCTCCTGTGCATGCTATAAGCAGCAGCACAAATACCAGTAATAACCCCGTTACTATTTTTCTCACGTACCTCCTTCGTCCTCGATGCGACTATTTCGATCGATAGACGCCCATTTAAAATCAATCTCCATGAGTTCTGATGAGTTAACATCTTTTACATACGGCTTTTGCAAGTAGAATGTAGCACACTGATGGAGTGGTATTATTGGAACTTCGTCCAGAAGAATCTCTTCCGCTTTGAGGAGGATTGTTTTTCTTTTTTCCTCATCTAAGCAGACGCTCGATTCTTGTACCAGTCTTGAAAATTCTTCGTTTTGCCATTTGGTGATGTGTCGATCACTGACCCATGACGAGAAACATGAAAGGATATAGTTTGGATCCCAAAACCAAGAACACCATGTAATTCCAGCCATGTGGTGGCGATCGTTTACGACGTTGTTATGTAGTGTTCCCCAATCGTATTCTTCGATTCGAACTTTGATACCAAATGCCTCTTTCCAGTTGTTTTCAACAAGCTCACAGACAGTTTTCCGTTTTCTTGTTGAGTAGCTGAGGTGAATAATAGGCAGGTCTTCCCTTTTCATGTTGAGTTCTTGAAGTGCTTTACCGAAGTGCACTCGTGCAAGCGCTAGGTCTCTTTCTTTTTCGATGTCGTATTCTCTTTGTGCAAGCGGACTTGGCATAATGCTATCTGTTACACGCTCATCGAATGAAAGGTATTTTTGCATCTCTTTTCTATCTACTGCAAGACTGAGTGCTTTTCGGAGGTTTTTGTTGGTAAATGGGAACCGGTTTGTATTGATCCAAAGAGCATAGGTCCCTGCGATAGAATGGGACTGAAGTTCCCCTTCCCCTCTTTTTGAAAGAACGCGAGATACTGGTAGAGATGCAGAAGCCATCCCTGTGAAGTCGATTTCATCGTTTTCGAACATTCGAAGCTCGGTAAATGGATTGTCGACCATTGATACAACAATCTGCTCGAGTTTAACGTTGTCTGCATCCCAGTAGTCTGGATTTTTTTCGACGACGATTTCTCTATTTTGTTTCCATTCTTTGAGTTTGAAAGGACCGTTACAAACGTAGGTATCGCCATCGTGGTAGGCCCATCCAGCATGAGAACGATCAACTTTACTGTTTATGAGTAGGTAGGTCCAGTGCGAGGTAAATTCGAGGAAGTATGGCGTCGGGTGCTCGAGCTCAACGACGAGCGTTTTATCATCGACAGCATGGATACCAGCATCATCAATCGGTAATTTTTTATTAAGGATCGCCCGCGCATTTTTGATAACACTAAAGGTATAGGTGTAGAGAGAGTCTTTTGTTGATTCAAGTACTTTTTTCCATGAGTATTCAAAGTCGTGGGCGGTAATTGGACTCTTATCTGTCCAAATACTATCACGCAAGTGGAAGGTATAGGTTTTGCCGTCTTCAGAGATATCGATTTTTTTTGCAATCGCTGGATGCGGCTTTCGGTCTTTCCCCATACGGGTTAGTCCTTCATACAGCATTTTTACAATGATCGCCGAGTTATCACTACGTGTTACACGAGGATCTAGTGAACGCGCTTTACAAGCGAGATTAATACGGAGAACTTGTCTGTTATTTACTTCTTTTAGCCACTCTGCAGCCCGTACTCTGAGTGCATTGATGAACTCTTTTTGGATTGATTCTTGCGAGGTGAGCAGAATGAATCCAAAGCAAAATGTTCCATGAATATTCATCGATGAAGATGCCCATTCAAGGGATTGATGCTCAAATTTGTTAAACGCCTCTGAGATCACTTCTTGCAGCGAGTTGTCATCAGACCGGAACATACAAATTACAAAGTTCGGTCCGTTTACGTATTCAAAGAGATAGGTATCTTCACTTCCGATTTCTTTTGTATGTACTTTTCTGAACGCTTGATAGAAGCTTTTTAAAATAGTCGGATTGAGTACACCCTGCATCGCGATTGGAGTAATTGAGTAGAAAAAATTCTCAATGAGAAACGGATCATCATTCGGAATGAGTCGAACAAAGTCACGCAGTCTCTCATCTTGCTTCAACATGAGGCCGCCGTTGTAGTCTCTTATTTTCCCAAGTGCATTCGACAGCAGAATGGTTACAAAATGCCTCGCTTTGTAGAGATCAACAGACCGGTCTTTTCGTAAGAAATCTGATTTTGGAAGGAGTATGCGGAATACATTGGCCTCTTTTGGGTATTTCTTTCGTATATACCCAACGCATTCTCGCCGATCAGGAATGAATACATACCCAGGATTGACTTCCTTAAAGAGTTCTTCGATGGTCGGTTCATTAGGATGTTGTAACACCCTCACTAGAACAACGGTGAAGTAGAGCTCTTTATTGGTTTGTTCTTCAAAGGAGATGATGACTTGCGGAATGTCTTTTACGTACTGAAGTTGTTCTCTGAGGGTGATAATATTTCGATACACTTCCTCTTCATTACGGCGCATGAAGGTCATCGGAACGAGGTGTTCAATGTGGTGTTTGATTTCTGTAGGAAGGTGGATCTTAAGCCGTTTTACTTCGTCGATTGAGAAGGTGGAGTTATCACTCTTCACTACTTCAAAGTAGAGTGTTCTAAGTGGACCAAAAGCTGAATCAAAAGAGAGGTAAGCCCCTTTTACTTTGTAGGCATCTGGAACAATGTTTTGGATTGCTTCTGTAAGGTGGCGCTCTTCTAGAACCTCTCTATTGGTATTAAGCGAGTTAATCCCAATGACAAAACCGAGTACGTTTTTCTCTCCAAATGGGAAGTGGAGTTTGGTACGCAGGATTTTTAAGCAGACATGCCGCTTTCGTGGGTTTTTGTTTATGAGGCGAAGGAGCGTCCTCCTAAATAGGTAGTGAGCGCAAACAACCCGGCCCAGGTGAGCCACTTCACGAACTTGTTTAAACTCCGCAGCACACTGGAAGAGGAATTGTTGGATTTCGTTAAGGATATCTCGGTCGAATTCTTGAGGCCGCTTCTGTAAAACTTCTCTAATTTCATTGACGACGAGGAGGTCCTTCTCCTCACTCGTAATTCCCTTCGTATTGAGAATATTGAACGCATCATACGAGGAAATAAACCCTTTTCTCAGCTCATGGAGCATATTCGGCATATTTTGAAGCGCATATATCTTATCCTGGGCTTTTCCAAGCTCTAGGTAGAATTCGAGATAGAAGTATTGTGCTTCGGTGTATCTATCAAAGAAAAAATCGAGTTGTCTTTGGCCTAAAACGTGGAGTACTTTATCTGGCACCAGCCAATGTGTAAGCATTTTTTTCGCGAAATCATCAGGAGAGAACCGGAGGTTTCTTCTTCCGATGATATAGACAGCAAGACACCCTTCATTTGCAGAGTCCTTCTCCCAGTGGATATACGGGAGATAGGAATGGAGGTGATGGATCCGCTGCTCGAACACTTCATCATCCTCGTCTATCGAGTAGGTAGCAAAAATATTTTCGGGCAGGATTGTTTTTAGGTGTTTCTGAGCGTCCTCAATTAATTGAGCTATTCCAGGTAGATGGATCCCGGCTCCGCTGATTGGTCTAATCTGCGGCAGAACTTCGCACTTCTCGCCTTCCCCCTTCGGCGGAGCTTTAACTGAAGTACTCATTACCCACGTTTGTTAAGTTTTGATTAATCATTTGTATACTGAAGCTGGATTTTTTTCCACTTCCACAACGCAAAAAGTGTGAAAAAATTCCTGCCTTTCTGTAAAATCAGCGAGATTTTGTTATTCAAACCGTAATAATAAGAGGGTGCCAGTTATTGAAAAACATCATTCTCGAAAACATCTCCCAGTCAACTGGCGATGGATTCATACTAAATAATTTATCTTTAGAAATCCCGTCAGGAGAGTTTTTTGCTCTTCTCGGACCTAGTGGTTGTGGAAAAACAACCCTACTGAGGTTAATTGCGGGCCTGGAAAAACTCCAAGTGGGATCTATTTACCTCGGATCTGAGGATATCTCCCACCTACCCGTACACAAGAGAGATGTGAATATCGTCTTTCAAAATTATGCGCTGTTCCCCCACCTCTCAGTCTATGACAATGTGGCGTACAGCCTACACATCACGAAACGCCCTCGAGAAGAGATTGACGAGCGGGTATATAAAATCCTTTCCGCGTTTCACATTGAGAAGCATGCAAATAAGGTCCCGAGCCAACTTTCTGGTGGACAACAGCAGCGAGTAGCTCTTGCCAGAGCGATCATCAACGAACCTGAGGTTCTTTTACTCGATGAACCGCTAGCTGCCCTCGATTTTAAACTGCGTGAACGGATGCTCGTGGAGTTGATTGAGCTGCAGGATAAGCTAAAAACAACATTTATCTATGTAACACACGACCAGTTTGAGGCCCTTACAGTAGCCGACCACATGGCTATCATGAATACTGAGGGTACGATTGAACAGATTGGGACTCCTCAAGAAATTTATGAGTTCCCAAACTCCTCTTTTGTTGCCCGATTCGTTGGGAGTACGAATATTTTTCAAGGTACGATCCATAATATCGATAGCAGCCCTGAAATCGACATCCCTGACCTTGGATCATTCAAGATTGTGGTTCCAAAGGAAAAGCAGTGGATTACGGAAGGGTGCAGTGCAACGATGAGCCTTAGACCTGAGAAAATCTTTATTTCAAAAAAACCTGTTAAAGATTTTTCTAATACAGTTACTGGAACAGTGGAGTCAATTGTATACCACGGTCGATCTACTCAGTATAATGTCCTTGTAAACGAGACTATTCGGGTACAGGTATTTGAACAGAATGAAGAACACTTTCCTCATGAAGAAATCGATTATGATGAAACGGTTCACCTCTATTGGCAGAAAGAAAACGTAGTATTGCTTGAGCGGTAATGAAGAAAGAACGAACTGACTGGTTATTTTCTCTCGGATCTCCGGCATTTATATGGCAGGTCCTTTTCTTTTATTTGCCGATCATTCTTTTGTTCGGCACTGGATTTTTGCTTTTTGATAGCGACGGGGTATTTCACGGGCTCACGTTCCGGAATTTCACGCATTTTTTCTCCCTTACGTCGTTTTCTATTTTGTTCAAAACGTTACTGATTGCAATTGCAACGGCACTTATCAGCGCGATTATCGCCTATCCCCTTGCCTATTTCATTGCTTTTACAGCGAAAAGATATCGTTATGTCCTTCTCTTTTTCGTAATTGTACCTTTTTGGACAAACTTTCTACTCCATGTCTACGCATGGTTTTTTATTTTGGAACCGGGGGGAGTTATCAATGATGCCCTCCTCTGGCTAGGCATTATCAATGAGCCACTCCACCTTTTTAACTCCCTTTTTTCGATTATTTTGATGATGGTTTATATGTACCTTCCCTTTATGGTACTCCCCCTTTATTCGTCCCTAGAACGATTTCAGAAGGAGTTTATCGAGGCATCATATGATCTTGGAGCGGGATGGCTACAAACCTTTTCAAGGGTCGTTTTTCCGATAACATTCCCATCGCTAAAAGCAGGCTTTTTTCTGGTATTGATCCCCTCGTTTGGAGAGTTCATCATCCCTGAGCTGATGGGTGGCGATAAGTACTATTTTGTTGGGAACGTGATCACCCAGCTGATGCTTGGAGATGAGACAGGACAACTTGGAGCTGCGTATGCTTTAATGAGTATTCTCTTTTTGCTCGTTGCGCTTTTTTTCCTTTTAAGAGTGTTTGAGTTTATCTCGAAACGAATTGATAGAAGGAGCGCATAAAATGAGAAGACTTCTTCCAAAAATTTTAAGCTATACGAGTGTTGTTCTCATCTACCTCTTTCTCTATGCACCTATTATTGTCCTCGTAACGTATTCGTTTAATTCGAAGGGATTCCCATCAAAATGGGATCATTTTACACTGAAATGGTACTACGAACTCTTCCACTCCGAAGACCTCTGGTCTAGTTTCTTCATCTCCCTACTCGTTGCATCAACAGCCACTGCTATCAGTATTGTCATGGGCATCTGTCTTGTTTTTTACCATGCAATCGGCGGTCGTGTAGGCAAGGGACTTCCCCTCTTTTATGCGAACCTGATTTTCCCTGAGACAGTCCTCGGGATTAGCTTGATGAGTTACTTTTTGATTTTGAGGATACCGCTCGGCATTCAAACGTTAATTGTGTCACACACCATTTTAGGTCTTGGGTTTGTAATCCCGGTTATCTATATGCGATATAAGCAGATCGACCAACGGATCATTGAAGCATCGATGATTTTGGGAGCGACAAGCGGACAAACATTTTTCCGAATCACTCTTCCGCTATTGCGCCCAACCTTGATCGCAAGCGGCCTTATGATCTTCATTCTCTCATTTGATGATTTTGCCCTCTCGTATTTCTGCGCCGGGACGCATGTCCAGACCCTTTCACTACACTTGTTATCGATGATCAGAGTTGGTATCCAGCCAACGATGAATGCCCTTTCAACCATTCTACTCATGTTGACAAGCTGTCTTGTGATTATATTTTTCTCACCACGAGTACGGAGTAGGATTTTCTGATGAAAACACGTTCTTTCATTGTTCGAACATTTATCGTCCTTTTGTGGATTGTTGGAATTTTCTCCCTCCTGTATGTCAATCGCGCAGAGCGAATGGACGGCGGGGACGAAAATACAATCACGGTCTTCTGCTGGAGCGATCTTTTCCTCGATGAGGTAGTGGAGGAATTTGAAGAAAAAACCGGAATCAAAGTTAATGTTAATACCTTCTCCACCAATGAAGAACTTCTTGTAAAGCTGAAAGCAACAGGCGGGAAAGGGTACGACTTACTTATCCCTTCAGATTACGCAATCAGGATCCTTCGCGAGAGTGATCTGATCAAGAAGCTTGATAAGAAAAAAATCGCAACATTCGACGACATCAATCCAACCCTTCGAGGACATGATTTCGACCCGAATAACGATTATTCTGTTCCATACTGCTGGGAAATTTTCGGACTCGTGTATGACCCGAGTTATTTTGAAAACCGCCCATTTTCAAGTGGGTGGTCGATGATCTTTGAGCCGAAACAAATCGATTACACTATTGCCATGGTGAATGATCCCGTAGAAGCATTTATCATTGCCGCATACTACAAATACGGCGCAGTAGACCAGCTCACGAAAGAACAGGTCAACGGCGTTGAGAATCTCTTGCAGATTCAAAAAAACTGGGTTGAATCTTATGGTGCTATGAGGACAGATTACTTTGTCAGCATGAAAAACTGCCCTTTGGGTGTTACATCAAGCTCGTATGCACTGCTTGCACAATCGCAATTTCCATTCGTTGAATTTGAAATAGCCAGACCAAATACCTTCATTACGATTGAGAATCTTTGCATACCTAAAGAGACCAAAAAAGATGAACAAGTGTATGCCTTTATTAACCATATCCTTGATCATGAGACCTATGCCCGATCAGCGGAAGAGTATTTTTTCTTCCCTCCTTCTACCAAAGTAATGCCCTATATCTCTCAAGCACCACGAAGCTATTATCGGATTTATGAGGAATCCATCGGCATGGAAAATGAATTCTATTTCATTAAAAATATTACTGATGAAGAAACAATGCGTCTTTTCTGGATCCGATTAAAAGCGCTCTAGAAATTCCCTCCCGATTAAAATTTGTCTTCGTCTTCCTCAATTTAATCCTGAGGAGTATCCTGGACTTGCCTAACCAAGGAGAAACTCATGAAATATTTAACTTTTGTATCTCCCCTTGTTTTCTCATTATGCGCCCTAGCCCCAATCCAGGGAGAGGACCTGCGTCATGAGATTACAGAAGCATACAAAGTACAGACTGAAACTCCTGGACTTCTAAACGATACGATGCTTCCTCGCCATTCGTTTCATGACCACTTTGAGCTTTTCAAACAAGACTTTATGCACTACATCAATGCGGTAACTGTTTATTTGAATACGCATAAAGATGAAGGCCCAGGCTCTCTATCTCATACGTTCCATTCGTTCTTCACCGCTGCGAAAGACAAGGCCAATGCACTCTCTCTAGAGCTTGCTGAACAAGGATTCACGACTGATACCGACAACGAGACTATCTCTCAGTTCTTCCAGGAGAAGTTTGGAATGTTTTATTCTAAAAACCTACTGAGCAAAGGGCTACTCAGTCAAATGGTTCCAAACCTCGAAGGAATCGCGTCATCGGTTGATTTACAAGCAGGACTTCAATCTTTTTTTGATACCGTTCAAGCCGAATCTGACCACATGAAAATCGTTCAAGATTTTCAGTCGCTGGCAGTAAAGCTTTCCTCGAGTGAAGCAGAGAATACAGAAAGCAGTTCTGAACTCGTTTCGCTCCCATCGGATGAGTACAGCAGTATCCCTCAGGAAGGTGTAGTTGTGGTTGACTACTATGCAGATTGGTGCGGACCATGTCGTCGCATGCTCCCAAAATTCGCGACGGTCGCTCAATCGCTTACAGAGAAAGCGCAGTTCTTCAAGTGTGAAGCAACAGAGTCTGTTTTCAAAGGACTAGAGATCAAAACCATCCCCTGCATTATCCTCTACAAGGACGGAGTGGAAGTGAAGCGGACTGGAAGTATGAGTGAAGCGGATCTACAAGAATGGATCACATCTGAACTTTAATAAAAAAAACCCGGGTAATGCCCGGGTTTTTTTTAAGACTTACGTGATTCGATATATTGAACCACATCTCCAACCGTTTTAAGTTTCTCCGCATCTTCTTCAGATATCTCAAAACCAAAACGCTCTTCAAATGTCATTATTAGCTCAGTGAGATCAAGAGAATCTGCGTTGAGGTCTTCAACGAAAGATTTCTCTTTTGTCACGTCAGCAGCATCTACACCTAGCTGCTCGACGATGACGTCTATTACTTCTTGTTCAACAGACATGTCATGTTCCTTGTGTAGTATTCAAACTCTTTATGCTACCATACCGCCATCCACAGCAATCGTTTGCCCTGTGATATAGCTTGATAGGTCGCTTGCGAGAAAAAGAGCTACATTAGCTACTTCTTCTACGTCACCCATGCGTCCCATGGGGATCTTTTTCAAAATCTCTTGTTTCACGGTATCGCTCAGCACATCAGTCATCTCTGTCTGGAAAAATCCAGGCGCAATGCAATTTACCGTGACGCCTCGTGAGGCAACTTCTTTTGCGAGGGATCGTGTCATCCCAATCATACCCGCTTTGGACGCAGAATAATTAACCTGACCTGGATTTCCTGTCAAGCCTATTACCGATGAGACATTGATGATACGCCCTGAGCGCGCTTTCATCATTGGTCTAATCGCCTGCTTGCAAACATTAAAGCATGATTTCAAATTAATATCGAGTACCGCATCCCAATCCTGCTCAGACATTTTCATAAAAAGGCCATCTTTCGTAATGCCGGCACAATTGATTATAATATCAACACCATCGAGTTCGGCATACGCCTTCTGAACCTCTTCGTAATTTGAAACATCAACAGAGGTAAAGCTCACCTCGCCTTGTAGCTTTTTAGCGGCAGCCTCTCCTTTTTCCTGGTTTCTTGCCCAGAGCATAACTGACGCGCCGTTTTCTAAAAATTTCTCAGCAATGGCAAGACCGATTCCAGAGGTACCACCGGTAATGAGTGCTTTTTTATTTTGAAGCTGCATGGATACCCTCCAAAGCTTTTAGATCTTTTACAGTTTCAACAGAAATGGTAGAGCCTGCGACACCAATTCGCTTATTCATTCCAGCCAGTGTTTTTCCTGGACCAACTTCAAGATAGGTTGTCACGCCCGACTCTTCTAGTTTGTGTATTCCCTTCTCCCAGTAGACTGGTGCTACGACCTGTTTCACCAAATTCTCTTGGATATCGCCTGTCGATTCAACAAAGTCGCCTGGAACATTCATCACAACTTTACATGCCGGATCAGAAAATGAAGTAGCTTCGATCGCTTCTTTGAGAAACTCTTTCGCTTCAGCCATAAATTCACTATGGAAAGCACCTGAAACATCAAGTGGAAGAACCCGTTTCGCTCCAGCCGTTTTCAAAACTCCTGCTGCGGCTTCAAGCCCCTCTTTTGAACCAGAAATAACTACTTGTCCCGGACAGTTCAAATTCGCGATCCAAACGTGTTGTTTTGGACGCAGTGGAGCTATTTCTTTTTCAACCGCTTCCTCGGTCATACCGAGCACCACAGACATCGAGCCTGGATTTTTAACAGAAGAAGAATGCATCAATTCACCACGCATTTTAACGAGCTTCATCCCCTCTTCGAATGGAAGAACATGAGCGGCTGTAAGGGCCGTATATTCACCGAGACTTAAACCAGCACATGCAAATGGGGTAATATCTCCAAACTCCTGTTTGATTACATTCCAAAGAGCACAGGAAGTCACATAAATTGCAATTTGGCAATTTTTTGTAAGAGAGAGTTCCTCGGAAGGTCCTTCAAAAATCAGTTTCGTAAGATTCGTATGAAGAAGGTCATCGGCGTGCGCAAAAGTCTCTTTTGCTATAGAGAATGCATCGTAAAAATCTTTTCCCATGCCAACGCGCTGTGCACCCTGACCTGGAAACAGTAATCCAAGTTTCGTCATTATCTACTATTCCTTTTCTGTTGGAGTAAGAATACCTGCTGCCCACGTAAATCCTGCACCAAATACAAGCAGCAAAATATGCTCGCCTGGTGAGAGAGGCTCTGTTTCAGTAAGTTCTGAAAGTGCGATACCTACAGATGAGGCTGAGGTATTCCCATATTTTTGGATGGTAATAAAGACCCGCTCCATTGGAACCTGGAACCGTTTTGCCATCGATTCAATAATTCGAATATTAGCTTGATGTGGGACGAGCCACGTGATATCGCCTTCGGAGAGTCCTGCTTTTTCTATGCAGAGCTTAGCTGCAGATTCCATTCTCCGCACCGCATGCTTAAATACTTCTCTCCCCTCCATCTGAATATAGTGCATGTCTTCTGAAACAGTCTCCATCGAAGCGGGAAGTTTACACCCGCCAGCAGGAATGGTCAGTAGATCGGCCTGGTTACCATCGGCACCAAGCTCTATATCATCGATGTAAAAGCCGCTGCCCTCATCCTGAACAACACAAGCTGCAGCACCATCACCGAAAAGCACGCACGTCGTGCGGTCTTTGTAATTCGTAATAGAAGAAATCTTTTCTGGAGCAACGACAAGAATTTTTTTATAGGTACCAGCCTCCACAAAAGCTTTTGCCATAGAAAGACCATACATCAAACCAGAGCAGGCTGCTTGAATATCAACGGCACCTGAGCCAGCCGCCTCCAATTCTCTCTGAATGAGGCATGCTGTGTTTGCTAAAAGCGTATCCGGAGTACATGTAGCACAAATAATAAGGTCAAGCTGATGAGCTTCTATTCCCGCCTTGCCGAGCGCGACACGACTCGCCTCTGCACCCATGTATGAGGTGGTCTCATGAGGTTCTGCTATCCGACGTTCTCGCATCCCAGTGCGAGTAAAAATCCACTCATCCGAGGTTTCAACAATGTCCTCTAAGTCTTTATTTGAAAGAACTTTTTTTGGAACGTACTTCCCTATTCCGGTAATGCGAGCCTTCACGCTACTCCACAATCTGCTTTATAGAAGCTCACAATTCTACCCATATAGAGATTTTTAAACCAGAATAATAAGGCGCTTACACTGGAGAGACCACCTCTTTAGGGGGGCAAATAGCTGCTTGCTGAAGATGGGTAAGTGTGGTACGATCAGCCAAAAAATCAAGAGCCCGCTATGCCTACCTACCCCAATGCAATAGTTCAACTTCTAGAATTGCTCAGAAACCTTCCCGGAGTCGGAAAAAAAACAGCTGAGCGGTATGCATTCTCTATGCTCGAATGGGACGAAGAAACAAGAAATGCATTGAGTAAGCAACTCGAAACACTCTCTTCTGAAGTTTCTGCATGCAGTGAATGTGGAAGCTATATGACGAAGGAGACCTGCGCATACTGCACCTCGTCAGTTCGGGATGAAAAAAGCCTTCTTATCGTCGCACACCCGAAAGAAATCTATGCTCTCGAGGAACTTGGCGGATTCAGAGGAAGATTCCACGTCCTCGGTGGACTGCTCTCTCCTTTAGATGGTATCCAACCAGAACACCTATCTATAGGAAAGCTTTGTGAACGTGTTGAACAAGATCAAGTAGAAGAGATCATACTTGCGCTTGATACGACTATCGAAGGTGATGCGACTTCCTTGTACATAAAAGAGCTTTTTGACAATACATCAGTCACCATTTCGAGGCTCGCACACGGAATGCCAATCGGCAGCTCTCTCGAGTATATTGATGAGCATACACTCCTCCAAGCGTTTGCAGGAAGGCGCGGTTTCTGACCCCACACGCAAACAGGAAAGGGGTTGCTTTAATATCAAACGCTTACCTATAATCAGCCAAGTTTACATTTGAGCGGTAAACGTTCAAATAAATACGCCCGCGTAAGATTGTATTACGTGAATTAGACATACTATTAATAGATACTAAAAGAGCTTCCTATCCGATGAGTAAGAACTTTCTCCTCTACGTCGCTCCCCTCCTTCTTCTTTCTTCTCCAATCCGTGCTGATGATACACTGGCTGAATACAGTGTTGAAAGTTACGACAGATCAACTGTTGGGAAGATTACGATTAAACTTGAGACGAGCAGCGGCGCCATCCATACAAGCACTACCTCAATTCAATCGAAACTCCGAACTAAAGTGGGCGACCCGTTCTCTCAGTACACCTTTGACCAAGATTTAAAGTCGCTCTCAAAAACCTACGACAGAGTTGAACCGACAATCGAAAAACGTGACGGGAAAATCTACATTACACTTTCTCTTTGGGAAAAACCAACCATCCGATACATCAAGTGGTCTGGAAATAAAAAAGTTCGCTCTTCAAAACTTCAGAAAGTCCTCGACATCAAACCGTATACGATTTTCGATCGAGCGCGATTCAATGAATCGATCAACAAGGTTCGCGAATACTATATCAAGAAAGGGTTCTTTGAATCACAAGTAAGCTACCGAATCGTTCCCCTACCAGAAAACAACGAAGTTGAAATCGATATCATCGTTGATGAAGGGCATACTGGACATATTAGCGACATACACTTTAACGGACTCGACAAGAAAGACCAAAGCGCCATCCTTCAGATGATCAACTCGAAGAAATACAACTTCTTCACGAGCTGGTTAACAGGATCTGGAAAGTACCACGATGAAGTAATCGAGCACGATAAACTTGTTATCACAAACTACCTGCAAAACCAAGGGTATGCAGATGCTCGTGTGAGCATTAATGTGCATGAATCGAAGGAAGGACGCCTCATTATCACTATCTCAGCGATAAAAGGTGAGAAATACTCATTTGGCGACATCTCCTTTGAAGGCAACATTCTCTATAACGAATACGACATCCAGAAAGAACTGCCGATCAAACCTGGTAGCACCTACTCACCAGAAGCTCTTACAGACTCTGTTGAAGCGATAAAAGATGTCTACGGGAAAGATGGTTACATCGACGTCGACGTTCGATACGCTCTTACCCCTCACTCTGGAGAGCCGGTTTACAACGTTAACTATACCATCGTTGAAGGCCACCAGTATAAAATCGGTTTGATACGAGTACTTGGTAACGTGAATACCAAGTCGAATGTGATCCTCAGAGAATCCCTACTCGTTCCTGGAGAACTCTTTGATTCAAGAAAACTTAAAGCGACCCAACAACGGTTGATGGCCACAGGCTACTTCAAGTCTGTAAACGTCTATCCGGTCAAAACAGAAGACGACATGTCGCTTGGAGAACAGTATCGCGATGTGATTATTGAAGTTGATGAAGCTCCTACCGGTAACATCTCTCTTTTCTTCGGATTGAGTACAGCTGACAGCGTCTTTGGTGGTGTTGACTTTACTGAGAACAACTTCAACTACAAAGGGCTCTGGGGCTGGTGGAAGAATGGACTTTCATCACTGAGAGGAGCTGGTGAATTCGCTTCTGCAAAAATCTCTATCGGTCGAAAGCAACAAGACTACACGGTAAAATGGATAACTCCATACCTTGCTGATACCCTCTGGCGCTTTGGCTTTGACTTAAACTATTCGTACAACGGCTTGATCTCTGATGACTACGACACGAGAACTATGGGTGGATCGATGTTCACATCATACCCTCTTTCTCAGTTCATCACATATGGAATGAGATTCAGACTCAACAACGCCATTATCGATGTCGACAATGACATTGTTGGCGCTAACATTGATGAGCGTAACTCAGGTCTTATCTTCGGATACAGCAACACACTGTCATACGACTCTACTGACAACCCGTTCAAACCGCATAGAGGTGCCCGCTCTGCACTTGAAGCAGAAATCGCAGGCCTTAGAAGACACTCGAGCGCCGAACGAACATTCCCATTCCTTAAACTTGGATTTATCAACTCACTTTACTACCCTGTATGGCGACTTGGAACACTGAAGTTTAGAGCGGATGCTAAATTCACCTATCCGTTTGGCGATGGACAGCCTGAGCTTTTACCATTTAATGAGCGATACTACCTCGGTGGTGACCAATCATTACGAGGTTATAGACCCTACTCGATCGGTCCGAAGCTCATTCAGAAAAACGTCGATGAGAACGGCGTAGTTACCTACAAGGAAACCAACGACCCAACCGGGGGTATTTCTTCCGTCTATTTCTCTGCCGAATACTTGCAGGAACTACACCGGCTGGTTGATGTCTTTGTCTTCTTTGATGCTGGTTCCATTGCGCTTGACTCTTTCACTTTGCACAAACTGAATATGTCGTATGGCGCCGGTATACGTTTAGATATTGGAAATCGGGTACCACTTACCATTGGTTACGGTATCCCAATCAATCCTGACAGCGATGATGACATTCGTAACTTCTTCTTCGCTATGGGAGCACAATTTTAATTATAGCGTTCTATCGGAACGGAGAACAAAAAGGAGCATATTATGCTAAGTAAATACCTCACTGCAGCCGCGCTTGTAGCATCGACTGCACTCAGCGCAGGAGATATCGGACTTGTCAATTTTAATACATGCGCTCAAAACTCGATGCTTGGAAAAAAAGAACAAGAAAGTTTCGAAGCGCTAAAAAGCCAAATGTCAACACTTATTGGTGATGTAGAAAAACAACTCCGCGAAGTTTCTGAAAAACTCCAAGACTCTGACTACTTGGATACGCTTTCGCCTCAGGCTGAAACTGAGCTAAAACAAAAATTTCAAACACTTTCTGAAGAGCACGCTCGATACCAGAACCAGTTTTACCAAATGATCCAACAAGCAAACATGCGTGTTGTTCAGACTGTTGCAAACTCGGTTCAAGAAGCAGCTCAGGAAGTGGCAAAAAAACACCACCTCAAATACGTGCTTAATAAAGAGGCATGCTTCTTTGCGTCAGATGACCTTGATGTAACGACAGAAGTTATTTCTTTCATGGACACAAAGTTTGAAAAAGAAAACAAGGAAGCTAAATCTCAACTCGCTGAAGTACCAAAGGAGTAAACCCCTTATGCCGCAAGCACAAGCAGAGTCCACTTGCAAGTCACTATACACCCTTGAAGAACTAGCTGAACTTACCCAGTCAAAACTCGTGGGTGAAAAAGAAAAAACAGTTGGCTCCGTTAACACGCTTGATAAGGCTGAGAAAGAAGATGTTTCCTTCCTTGCAAACCCCAGGTATTTAGATGCGATGAAGCAATCTAATGCTGGGGTTATTTGTGTTGAGCCGATGGATTCACTGCCAGAAGGGAAAAACTACCTTTTGTGCACAAACCCATCGAGAACATTCCAGATTATTGCAGAACTCCTGCTTGGTGACATGAAAAAAACCACCTTCTTCGAAGGAATACACCCATCAGCAGTCGTTCACGAAACAGCTCGTATTGGAGAAGGGGTTACCATTGGACCAAATGTTGTGATCGATGCAAACGTACAGGTTGGCGAAAACACAAAAATCCTAGCGAACGTAAGCGTTGGGCCACACACAAAAATTGGCTCAAACTGTTTGTTCTACCAGAATGTAAGCATTCGAGAGAATACCATTATTGGCGACAGGGTTGTTTTACAACCAGGCGCGGTTATCGGATCTTGTGGTTTTGGCTTTACTACTGATAAAACCGGAAAGCACCACAAACTAGCGCAACTTGGCAATGTTATCATTGAAGATGACGTGGAAATCGGCGCTAACACTACAATTGATAGAGCCCGTTTTCAATCAACCATCATCGGCCGCGGCGCACAAATAGACAACCTCGTCCAAATTGCGCATAACGTGCAAGTCGGAGATGATAGTGTCATAGTTGCACAGAGCGGAATCGCTGGTTCAACTAAGATTGGAAGAAGAGTATTTCTTGGTGGACAAACTGGAATTGTGGGACACATAGAACTCTGCGATGGAACAATGATTGCCTCTAAAGGCGGCGTCAGTAAATCAATTACGAAGCCAGGCCTTTATAGAGGAGAACCGGTTCAACCTATCGATAAATTCAGCAGAGAAAAGATTCATATTCGGCGAATTGGAAAGTATTATCAGCAAATTCAAGAGCTTGAAAAAAAACTCGAAAAGCTGCAGGAACTCATCGAACAAAAAGCTGGATCTGAAACGAAATAAAAATGAAGCTAGCAAAAAAAGTAAAAAAATTCATACGATAAGCACTTATGATTCATATCTATTACAAAGAAGAAAGTGACGATCGCTTTGAAGAGATCTCCCAGCCAAAAGATGGCTGCTGGATTCACGTCGAAGAAGCCACAACTGCTGACATCAATCAAATCAGCGAGCTTATTGGGCTGGAATACACGGACATCTACGACTGTCTCGACAGGTATGAAATCCCTCGTATTGAACGAATAAAAGAACACGTTCTTATATTCACAAGACACCCTGCAGAATTAGAGTCAGGACTATACACTGCCACCTATACAATCATTCTAACAAAAAACTACTTCATTACCATCTCTCCTCAAAAAAGCCACCTTGTTGGAATGCTACTGACACAAAGTCCGAAATTGACCCCTTCGCAAAAATCGAAATTCCTGATCTACATGCTGCTTAAAATTACACAAGAGTACACCGTACAGATTAAGAAAATCCGGACAAATGTCTTAAAGCAAGAACGAAAAATGAAGAATGTAGACAGTGGAGACATCACAAACCTTACTGTCAATGAAGAGATCCTTAACCAGTACCTCTCCTCACTCGTTCCTCTCCGCTCTGTACTTGAAGCAATCGTATCTGGAAAGTACACAATCCTGTACGACAGAGATCAAGACCTCCTGGAAGACTTACTCAATGCCTCAATCCAGTCTGAAGACCTCTGTTCGATTAACCTTCGATCGATTCGATCCCTTCGAGATTCATACCAAATCATCTTCACAAACCAATTAAACAAAACAATCAAACTCCTCACCGCCCTCACCATTATCCTAAGCATCCCTACTATGGTGGCCTCTCTTTACGGAATGAATGTAAGCCTTCCGATTGAGAAAAACCCGTTTGCGTTCTACATTATTTTTATCTTCATTGTGGTTCTTTCACTCATCTCACTCTTCGTCTTCCAGCGTAAAAAGTGGTTGTGACCAACAGTAACTTCGGGAGTAGAGTATGCATCACCCTCCCTTACATACTGCACTAATTAACAACCTACCCCTTTCAGATTCGCTACTCAAATATGATCCGCTCGAAAAAAACGGCGACGGGTTCACAGCATTATCACTAGCAAAATATCTAGGTAGAACAACCTGGACAAAGGCTCTCTTAGGATATCCATCGTCTTTAGCCGACTACTACACACAACAGCACAGTTATATATTCACTCCACACCTACTTTTTTCGTCGTATGATGACCTCGTGCGAGCAAAGCAACAAACACCTGAGAAAATCGAATGGATAGAGTTTGGAGAACAGTTTGACAAGGAAATTTTTGAAGGGTCTGTTTTAGATGCAGAGATCCGCCATATCAATAATGAGGCCGGCTTTGGGTTATTTTCAAAAAAAAAATATCAAATAGATTCTTTTATTGGAGAATATGTTGGACTCGTTGGCGAACATACTTCTTACCTTAAATTAAAAAATTATCTTTATAAATATCCCGTTCCAGACTCAATTGGCCGCCCTCTCAGCATCGACGCTGAAAATCATTCTAACCACGTTAGATTCATAAACCACTCATTTACACCGAATTGCATTATGGTTTATGCGATCACAGATGGGATCCCTCATGCCATTCTTATGACCACCAAGGAAATCTCCCCTGGAGAACAGTTCACCTATAACTATGGTGAATCATTCTGGAATATCAGAAACAAATCAGATATAATTAAATTTTAATTACACATTATCTCAAATTAAAAGAATTTCTCTCAATTATATTAAAATATAAACAATGTTATAATAATTACATTAATTGATAAAAGTGAGAGAGGACAAAGAAATGGCATTTCCAACAGGATTAGGCTCGAGTTTCGGTGATGACATAGTCAACGCATCACTGTGTGCTGCAGCAACATCAGCTCCGACAGTCGCAGAAACAGCTACAGAGGTCGCAAGCGAAGCGGTACGTGGAATTTCAGATCGAGTTTCAGGTGCTATCCGCAGTGTTGGCGGTGCTATTCAAAAAAATCCAGGAACAACCGCTATGATTGCAGCTGGTGCACTTGGAGCTGGAGCTGTTGCTTGGCATTACCTTGCAAGAGAAGACAAACCAAGCGAAAGCACTCCTGCAAGAGCAGAAGCTCCTTCTTCTTCAGAACCTTCTAGACCTTCTAGACCTGGAGTGCGCATGAGCGGAAGCCTATTCCGTCATACAATTGCTTCCGGACCAGCAGCCAGGATTGTACCAGCTATAGCTATGACCATTGCTCCCCGCACGCCGACAGAACTATTCTGCCAACACGTAGATGATTTACCTGGAATTGATGCTGCTGCAAAAAATATGTTCAAAAATGCGGTAGACCTACTCAACGGGTGCAGATCTGATACGATCACACCTCAACAACTTCATTTTCTTCTTGGAAAGTGTGGCAGTGATACACATTTTTCGCTCGATACAGTGCTCGATAAAGTTGCAGAAAGAAGTGGGAAAACAAGAGCTTCTCTAACAAGTGAACTGCATACCGGACCTGCAAAAAAAGAGCTCGTAAAAGCTGCTTTAGAAGAAATCGATAGCTGGACACATCGACGGTACGGAATTACATCTGAAGAAATAGACCACCAAGTCTATGAACTTCTTACCAATCCATCAAAAAGAACTACTCCATTTGCAGGGAGAAATGCCCGACATAACGGATTATCAAGGTATTTCGAAGCACTTGGATTGATTAGACAAAGAGCAGGCAGCCATAGTCTTCCTACGACAAGAAACTATCCACCGAGTGCATTTCCTAGACCATTATCTAGAAGTGATCTAACAGGTGATCTTCGGGATATAGGCATTCGAATGCAAACAGCGCTCAATGGGCTGACCCCTCTATTTAACGCAGTGAATACCCTTCAAAACCCAATGAACCCAACACGTGCAAGAAATAGAGATATCCACCACGGACTTGAACATGCTGGACGAGAGATGGGAGGATATGACCTGAAAGGAAAAGTACTTTCTCGGGTTGCTGAAAAAATGGATATCACGCCTTCATTAGCTGTATGGATCGTTGCATTCCCTGAGAACGCAAACCTCCTTATGTGGGCGGTAGGTGATGCTGTTGATGAATGGTTAAGTACTGAGATTGGCGTTACATCAGAAGAGTTTAATGCTGCAGATGCAAGGATTTATGCTAGCGTATCTGAAAAAGTACGTTCAGTAAGAGATGAAGCAGAAAAAGCGAGAATGGAAACAGAAATGAGTGCCGATCCATTATGGGCACAAAACAACAGAAGAACAAAATACTTCAGCTTTGCAGACTTCTTCGCTCTCATACTTCAATTCCTGAGAATCAGAGCATAACATATTCCAGCGCGCTGCCTTTCTTGCGCAGCGCGCTCAATTATTAAGATACCATTAATTTCTCTAGCTCAATAATTCCTAACTTCGTAGTATCCAAATAAAAAAATTTCTACGGAGGAATTTGGTATGTGTTTCCCATGTTGTTCAAAAGGTTTGACGGATGAAGCAATAGCCTCAATGCAAGCCCCACCACAAACTCAAGAAGACTATAAACCTGAAGCAGAATCATCAACTGGTGCAGAAGCCGCATCTGCCACAGGTCCACAGCCCTCTCAACCGGAGCGCTCGGCTAGCAGCGAAGGGGCTGCTGTAGATGGAGCACCCGATGCAGAAATTGAACCAGTCGTACTGCCATTCTTGATTGATAGCGCTCGTCTAAAAGATGAAAATATTAATCGACTATGCCTCGAAGTCGTTGATTTTAACACATTAGATGATCGAGCTAAGGAACTCTATCGAAATAGCACGAAGGTATTCCAAGTTTTCGAAGGGCTGACTGACGATCCGTCTCCAACATATCTTGAAGTCACCGAGCTTTTGGCTATGTGTGAACAAACTCACTTTAAAGCGAAGCGTGTATTAGACTCACTTGCAGAAGCACTCGATACTCCACGGGATACTTTAGGAACTCATGTATTAGACGAAGATTTTAAAACACATTTTCTAGATACCGCCTTCAAGGAGCTTGATACATGGGCAGAAAAAACCCTAGAAATTGACCTCGCAGAACTTGATAAAGCGGTGTATGACTTGCTCCTTCCTTATCAAAAACTCGAAGGGAGAGACGATCCTGAATATGGAAAAACAATGCGTCACAAATCGCTCTCTCGATGGTGGGAGGCGGTTAACCTTGTTGTTGCCCGAAAAAACGATACGCCTCTTCCAGAGGCTGTTCGATTTGCTCCTCCAGAAGCTCCTGGATTGTCCTTGGGAGAGATTCCCGCTGTATCAACAAGGACAGCATCTCGCATCCGCAACTGGTATAGTCATATCCATTTACTTCTTACAGCTATTGATGAACCAACATCTACGAACAGAGATATTCACCTGCGATTAGCTGCAGTAGGAGCCACAATTGGACGGACATTTTTACCAAGACTCTTTCAAAAGTTTCAAAGAAATATGAGCATTGATAGAGCAACCGCTGAACGCATTCTCTCTGCTCCACATATGAGAGATGCATTTAGAACAGCTATCTGCGAAAACGTCGATTTTCATATCCAAATGTATCATTCCGAAATTTTCTCCGAGGAAGCCCATACAAAATGGGTTGAAGATGCTTTTAAAGTACGAGTACAGGCTGCTCCAGGCGATCATAGAGAAGAGTTTGCCGGTGCGATTGCAGCAGATGAAGAGTGGTGTATGAAAAACCACTTTCACCCCCATATTCCCACAACTGCGTATTTTGAATGTATTTTTGAACGCACAAACTTTCTTTTTGTAGAAAAAGCTGCACGAGAACAAGCTTTTCTCGCTGAGCAAGAGGCCGCTGCTACCGCGGCTGCCGCCTCGGCAGATGCAGATGCAAGTTCTACCTCATGACCTCCTAACTACTATTTTTGATTTTAGTAGGAGAAATTGGGCGGGTACATTACAATACCCGCCTTTCTATTGGAGGTACTTATGGTTATTCAAGCAATTCAAGACGGTTTTTCTTATGCATTTTGCTCATGCCGCCGCGTAGCCCCAGAAGCAGCACCTGCCGTTACACCAAAACGGATAGACATTACAAAATTTCATTCCCTGTTTTCTGGTTCTACCAATTTGAACCACATGAAACATACAATAGATGCAGCAAATTACATCCATTGTTATGCAACTGCAGAGAAAGAAAAAGCATCACCAAAAAAAGCCACCTTTTTTGCTGAAGTAGATCGAGTACTCGAAGTAAATGATCAAACCCGAGAACTTAAAGCACAAATTGTTGCTTTCGCATCTAGCGATCCGTTTGCATGTATTCATAGTGAGGAAATCACACGAGCTGAAATTTCTACATTCCTTGAAAAACTTTCAATGGCACTCACTGAAATACTACTGAATGAACACACCTACAAAAAGTATCCACGTCCAGAAATAGACATGGAGAGCATTACTTCGGAACTATACCCGACAGTTCAGGAGTATTTTGTTGATTTTGGCGTAGAGCAAACACTTCTCTTCATACAAACTGTAGACACAGCATGTGAGGAAAAAGACACAACTGCTGTATATAACGAATGGACGCCTTTCTACGGTGATCGAAACTTTTTCGCCTCAACAGCCTCTCTAGATCAGACGACAACTTCCCTTCCTGAAGAAACAACCCTTGCCTACAACCGAGCATGCAAACTCTTTTTCATACTTGATGATCTTTTGAGCGATTCCACAATAAAAGCGACTCCCAAAAATATAGATCTAGCGCTCGATGCAATCGGAGATGCTCTGGGTATCGGATTTTCAAAAGAAGGTATAGATACAACCTCTCCTCTCGAGGAAAAAATCGACCTGATTAAAGAAGCTGTCATTGAAAAGCTCTTTATCTGGGCGGATCACAATGACATTTCTCGAGCAGAATTAGAGAGCATGGGAATAATAGTTGGAAGAAATCCACACACCTCACTGCACGCATTTTTTAAAGTTCTTGACTACGTAAAAATCCACAAGGAAGGAACTGAACTACGTGCCCCAGTACAGCACGCTAACTTGGCTGATTTTTCAGGATTCCGAAGTAAGCCAGACCTCGACACCAGCCGTTGCAGCAGACCGATACAAACGACACTTGATGAAGCCTATCTCCACCTGAGTCGGCTCGAGTTTATGTTTGACCTACTTTCTGGAAAAGAGACGGATGATGAACTGCTTACCTTCCCAGTCTCGTATGAGCATGTTGCTTGGGAACTAGAGAACATTGAGCGATCGCTACCCGGCTTTACTACTTCATTTCTGACAAAACTAGAAGAAGAAACCGGCTTCGAAGAAGCTAGGCATCCTCCTCTTGCCTCAAGGCTCGCAGATGCTGCCCTTTCTGAAGCATTGCAAAAGTCTTTTGCGTGTGCCATAGAACAAGCTTTCTCAGATGGCCCTCTTTTTGTTACAGAAGAAGGCTGGCAGAGTGTCGATAGACAATGGACACGTGAGGCTACAAGAACCCCTCACCTTCGACTCGAATTAGAAAGAAATGATGACTGGGCAAAACACAACCGACTCATCTTTGGTGTACACAGACTCCTTTCGTTTCTGATCAGCAAAAATGGATTTGAACGCTTTGAATCTACCCTACTTCCTTCATCTGCTGCTCGTATTGACACCCCTCTCGGAACAGCCTTGACGCATATGGAAATAATCGAAAGCCATTTACTCCCATTCGTTGAGAAAAAAGCCTCAATGCTCGCAATCCTTCGAGATAAAGTGCCTTCAGAAATCGAAGCATTAGTTACATTTGTACAGGCAGATGAAACCGGTATGTTCAATAGAGTTTTCGGAGCTGTTTATCAAGCGAATGACGAGAATAATGAAGGTGATTACGACTTCGGCCGTACAGCACTCAGTAGGTTTATCGATCATGCCCTTGTACAACAAGCTTTTGAAGAGATCGGAGCGCCAGCTTCTCCCCCATCTCATGTTGTAGACCCCGAGAATACTTCATCAAGCGATTCTATCTTTTCGTACGGTATACAAAGGCGACTAGATGCGTTAGACGATATGGAGAGCCTCAGCGATTCAAGCGATGAGGAAGGTTCAGAGGATGGAATTACTAGGGTCGAAAACCCTCTTGAGCTTTCTCGCCTTGCCACACTTTCTAGAGGTGAGGAGCCACCCCCTATCCCAATTCACGTTGAAAGAGCCGTAAGTGCATTCATTGAACGAGAAGGTGCTGCAGTACGCGAAGAAGGGCTCTTGATTGGCATACCTCCTGCTGATCTACCTAGTCCACGAACAGACAACGATGGTGAATCGACACCAAGTACCGAGGTACTTGGCAATCCAAGAGCTCCTCTTCCGATCATTGAAGAAGAAAACCTTGATGAACAACTCGCCCTCTTAAATAACAAAGATGCGTCAGCAAAAGACCGCTTACTTGCGGGACATAACCTCCTTGAACTTGGCGAATATGGAGAAGAAGTCATTGAGACACTTCAAACTCTTTGTACTGATGATCAACTTGGTAAAATTCATGGAGCTGTCTACCTTGCGGGTGGTGAAAATGATCTCGGGGAAGGATTTGAGTTTGGCTCAAACCATCTCGAAGAATACATCTACTACAGCGCAGTCATCGCGACTATTAAGGAAATAGCAGAAGAATTATAAAATGGGGGGAAACCCCCATTTTCAAAACACAAGCACGATGTGATCAGGAATTTATATCAACAGAATCGACGGATTCTCTAAAAGCTTTTGCATCGTCTTCAAGAATTGCGCTGCATCAGCACCATCCACCACTCTGTGATCACTCGCTAAAGAAAGCGTAAGCACCTTTCCCGGAACAACAGCTCCAGCCTCAACAACCGGTTTATCAACCATACCGCCAACAGCTAAGATCGCACATTGTGGAGGGTTGATAACTGCTTGGAAATCATTGATCCCAAACATTCCTAAATTTGAAATAGTAAAAGAGCCACCTTTATATTCTTCCGGTTGCAGTTTACCCTCTTTCGCCTTTGCAGCTAATCGTTTAACTTCAGAGGAAATCTGTCCAAGATTTAGGTAGTCTGCATGTCGTAGAATTGGTGTAATTAGTCCATCTGGCAGACTTACCGCAATGGAGATATCGACCGTTTTGAACTGAATCAGAGCACCTTTGTCACTATTGAAGCCGGTATTTAAATTTGGATGCTCTCGTAAAGCTAGTGCCGCAGCACGAACGATAAAATCGTTGAAAGTCACCTTAACACCAAAGGCTTTCAGTTGCTCTCTAGCTGTAATAAGGCTTTTCGCATTAATTTCTTGCTGCACATAGAAGTGTGGAATGAACGATTTTGACGATTGTAGGCGCTCACCTATCGTTTTTCTCATTGGAGTAAGAGGAATCTCCTCATAACTCCCCGCAGGCTCACTTGGAAATTCATTCCGAGAAAACGTTGCAATGGCGTCTGTTTCAGCAAAATCAAGGTCTTTTGCAACAACTCTACCACCAGGCCCCGATCCCTTCACGGTCGATATATCTACTCCTTGCTCTTTAGCTATTTTTCGAGCAAGTGGAGAAGATCGAAGTCGAACATCTTTCGGCAGGTCCTGAAAAGTAAAGGTATAGTTTTCTGGAGGTGGTTCTGGAGTAAATGAGGGTTGAGAAAATGTTTTTCCGGCTTGTTTTTTTGCCGTAGGTTCTGCAGAACCAGCACCTACTTCAGCAGGCTGCTCTTCGACTGCGGTTTCCTCTGCTTTAGCAGAGACACCTTCCGGCTCATATCCTTCGATACTTTCATCTGCAGACTCTGTAAAAATCGCTATCGCCTGATTGATCTGTGCATCACTCCCTTCGGGAACAACAATCTTTCGAAGATACCCCTCGTCAAGAGCGTTATACTCTACGGTTGCTTTATCTGTTGCAACTTCGATAAGGAGGGCTCCTGCCTCAACATGATCTCCTTCATTAACGTGCCATTTGACGATGGTTCCCCCTTCCATTGTAGGAGAAAGTTTTGGCATTGTGACGGTAAAAGGCATAGTCAGTCCTCTACTTTAGCACCTGGTAGAGTGCATCGATGATTCGTTCTGGGTTCGGTTGAGATGCCCGCTCTAAATCTTTTGCATACGGAAGTGGTGTTTCCCGCTGACAAACCCTCACCATAGGAGCATCGAGGTAGTCAAAACAGTGCTCTTGTATCTGAAAGCCAATCTCTGCAGAAACACCAGCAAAAATGTGCCCTTCTTCAACAAGGACCACACGGCTCGTCTTTTGCACTGACTTTACAATAGTAGCAATGTCCAGCGGCTTTATTGTGCGTAAATCGATAATTTCAGTCGAGACCCCTTCTTTCTTTTTCAGTGTCTCAGCAGCTTCGTGACAAAATTTAAGCATTCGACTGTGCGAAATGAGTGTTACATCGGCTCCTTCACGGACAACTTTTGCTTTACCGATTGGAACGAGGTATTCCTCTTCAGGAATTTCCATTTTCATCCCGTAATCGAGCTCATTCTCGAGGAAAATAACCGGGTTATTTGATCTGATTGCGGCCTTAAGAAGCCCTTTTGCATCATATGGATTACTAGGAGCTATAATGATAAATCCTGGCAGGTTTCCATAGATAGCCTCAACGCAATGAGAATGCTGACACGATACCTGAGCAGCAGCACCATTTGGACCTCGAAATACAATTGGGATTCGAAATCTATTTCCAGACATGTAATACATCTTACACGCGTTTGAAACAAGCTGATCGAATGCTACGAAAGAAAAGTTAAAACTCATAAACTCAACAACCGGACGAAGCCCTGTTGCAGCAGCTCCAATACAAAGCCCAGCAAAACCATTCTCAGAAATGGGTGTATCGATAATCCGCTTCTCCCCCCACTTATCAAGCATACCTTTAGTGACCTTATAGGCGCCGTTATATTCAGCAACTTCCTCACCCATCACGAAAACCGCATCATCGCGCGTCATTTCTTCATCGATAGCTTGACGAAGTGCTTCTCTAAGCTCTACTTCTTGCATACCCATTAGTCACCCTCCGGGGCAAATACATCATCCTCTAATTCCTTTGGATCTGGATCAGGACTTTCATCTGCAAACTTCATGGCAGCAAGTACCCGGTCCTTTTGCTCTTTATCGAGCGCTTTGAACTCCTCTTCTGTAAGGTAGTTTTGCTCTTCGGCCCATGCTTTCATACGTTGAATCGGATCTTTTTTCATAACGGAAGCAAGCTCATCTTTCGACCGGTAGAGGCCTGGATCAGAAACGGAGTGCCCTTTAAATCGTTCAGTAACAGCTTCCATAAGTACAGGCCGCTTGTGCTTTTTCACATATTCTTGAGCAGTCTTGAAGGCATTGTAGCTATCGAGATAGCTCATTCCATCAAAGGTAATAGATTCAACGCCATATCCTTTTGCAAAATGCTCTGCAATCGGCTGGACGCATACCGCTCGTTTTACAGCAGTTCCCATTCCCCACTGGTTGTTTTCAACCACCACTATAAGAGGTAAGTCCCAGAGTGACGCAAGGTTCATCGATTCATGGAAAGCCCCTTGTACCACCGCACCATCTCCTAAAAAGCAAACGGCAACACCATCTTCTTGACTGTACTTGAGTTGGAACGCTGCTCCAGCAGCAATAGGCACATGCCCACCGACGATACCAAATCCACCGAGGAGGCGATCTGAATAAAGGTGCATACTTCCACCCCGTCCTAGCGCATTTCCAGTCACTTTTCCATAGAGCTCAGCCATAATTTCATTTGGATCAACTCCCATGAGGAGCGCAAGGGCGTGGCATCGATATGTAGTAATCCACCAGTTTTCCTGTATCCCAAGTGCATTGACAGCAGCTGTCTGGATAGCTTCTTGACCTATATAGGCATGAAAAAAACCACCCACTTTACCCTGTTGATAGGCAGCCTCGGCACGCAATTCTAAGTTTCGAATGAGCAGCATCTGAGTTAGTGCCGATATCAATCCCTCCTTCCCAAGGGACTGCAGCATCTCTTTCTCGTTCGCTTTAAGGAAGTTATATTTATCTTTCTTTTCTGCCATCAAAACTAATTATGGTGTACATCTTTATTTTAAATTATAATAAAAAATCTTAAAAAGCAAACTATGTGTGTTTTTTACTTTTCCAATTCCTAATATGAGACACCGCCAGGAGAAGTGCGGGAAGGAACGAGATTGGGATTGTTTGTTGTCGGAGTTGTCCTATATGGGTTATCCGATGAAGAAGCGACGAAGCACCCCTGTAAAGCTATCGCGAGTAGAAAAAACGAAAAAAAGCGAATAAACAGCTTCGCTTTTCCTCTGAATAGATCTCTTGTCAAAGTATAGCTCTCTTACAATCTCTGAGTTTAAGAAACTCAAATTCTCTCATAAAGTCTTCCACGACATCCTTATGCGATATCACAACAGCACTCTCTCGAATTGCTGCTCGGAGCTTTTGGTTAATAACAAAATTTCCCATCCAAACCTTGTCAGATAATACGCAGAATTTGTGTAAAAGGTGAGGTTTTTTGAACATATGCTTCGGCCTATAGACGAAGACTGGAACGTTATTTCTGAATAAGTCATACACAGCTGTTGAAGGACGATTCTTCATATCATCAAGGATTACTTCAACAATAACTCCCTTTTTCTTAGCAGCGATGAGTGCATTAATGATCTTACGGTTTGTCACCCGAGAAGCCGCAATTTGAATCAGGTACTTCTCATCTTTAATATCATTAACCAGCTCTTCAAGAATCGCTTCTTGCCCGCTAAAGAGCACCTTACAATGCTCGTGTCCAAATAAAGTGGAAACTGCGAGGCATGCAGCTACTACAATTCCAAAAAATTTTCCCATTTTACAACCCTAAAACTACCAATCCTAAGGGGAAAAACTATACGAGAATCTATAGATTTTGACAATTTTTTTTCATTTCTTCACAATGCGTTCTTAAAGATGATAGCTAGCGAGGAAAGAATGGGAGCACGCCCAATATATTACGATACTGAGACCACTGGAGTTCGAGTAGATAGAGACAAAATCACTGAGATTGCAGCCTATGATCCAGTAGAAGATCGAACCTTTTCTCACCTCGTCAATCCCGGCATCCCTATTCCAAAAGAAGCTTCAGACATCACCGGTATTACCGATGATATGGTCAAAAATGCCCCTCCTTTTGAAGAAATCGGGAAACTTTTCGTAGATTTCTGCGAAGGTGATGTTATTCTCGTTGCGCACAACAACGACTCATTTGACTACCCACTCCTTAAACATGAATATGGCAGAATAGAAACAGACCTTCCAGAATGGCGATATGTCGATACCCTCAAATGGTCTCGAAAGTATCGACCAGACCTTCCGAAGCACTCCCTGCAGCACCTTCGAGAAATCCACGGTATAGCTGCAAATAATGCCCATAGAGCCCTTGATGATGTTGTTATACTCCACCAAGTCTTTTCCTTGATGACAGATGACCTAGACATCGATACTATTTATGACCTACTCAAAGAAGATGCGACAACAATGCAAATGCCGTTCGGCAAGTACAAAGGTCGCCCTCTCAGAGATGTACCCAAAAGTTACGTTTCATGGCTTCTTGATAATGGAGCGCTCGACAAACCAGAAAACGAAACTTTGAAAGAAGGATTTTCTGAACTAGGATTCATCGCATGAAAATCGTTTTATATGGCGCAGGATACATTGGCCTTACCCTTCTCTCTCATCTTACGGAGCATGAAGTATCAATTATCACAAAAAACCACCACAAAGAACACGCCCTCTTCACGCACCTTTCCCACGAGAAAAACTCAGAAAAAGAAATTGCAGATGTAATCCGTAGCGCAGACAGCATCATTTGTACGGTGGCACCATCAGATAATAACTATCGACTGTACACAGAGACTGCCGCGTTCCTTACGAAAGTAAATCCCAACGGATACTTTATCTACACATCCTCTATTGGTGTGTATGGCGACCTTGAAGGTGAACTCGACGAGACAGCGAATATCGAGCCAAAAAATGACCGCACCAAGCTGCTCTTCGAAGCGGAACAGACCTTCCTACAAAACGACAACAGCTGTGTACTTCGTCTTGGTGGAATCTATGGACCACACCGCAGTATTCTTGCTAGAATCATGGAAAGAGGGGTCATCACTGGCTCAAAATCATGGCCCACCAATATGGTGCATAGAGATGATGTTATCGAAGCAATACTCTTTGCTCTCACGCATCACCTCAAAGGAATCTATAATCTTGTTGACTGCGAGCATGTGAGTCGAGAAGACCTATACACTCAGATCGCTGATCAAAGAGGTATCGCTCTTCCACAGTGGGATGAAGCACTTCCAATTTATCATGGCGGGAATAGGAAAATATCTAATCAAAAGCTATTGCATGAAGGGTTCCGCATGCATCACCCAACAAAAAAAATCGAAGACCTCTAAAGAGTGTAGAAACGAGACTATCTAAATACTTGCATTCGCGGTTGCGAAATGTGTGTCCCACATAAGTGCAAATTGAGGACAGGTTTCTAGAAGCTCTTCACGTGTGCCTTCAGCTATTTTCTCACCCCTCTCTAGCACAATTATTCGATCAGCATGCTCAATTGTACTCAATCTATGCGCAATAAGAATCTGCGTTGTTTTTCCATGAAGCGCTTTAATCGCGTCCTTGATTTTTTCTTCACTCAAAGAGTCGAGAGAAGAAGTCGCCTCATCAAGAATAAGGATTGGAGAATCTTTAATAAGTGCTCGAGCAATGGCAATTCGCTGCTGCTGTCCACCTGAAAAATTCTTGCCAGTCTCTTCAAGCATAGTGTCATACCCTTCCGGTAGGCTTGAAATAAACTCGTCAGCATATGCCCTTTTTGCAGCATCGATAATTTGTTCAGGAGTAAACTCCTTTCCAAATGAAATATTCGATGCAATCGTATCATAAAAAAGGAACGGTTTTTGCGAAACAAATCCGATGTTTTCGCGAAGCGAACGTTGCGTATACTTCTTTATAGAGATCCCATCTATCCGAATCTCCCCTTTCTGTATATCGTAGAGGCGCGGCAAAAGCTGAACTATAGTCGATTTTCCAGCTCCCGTTGTTCCAACAATCGCAACGGTTTCTCCCTTACGAACAGTAAATGATATACCTTTCAAAATCCATTCGTTATGGTACTTAAACCATACTTGGTCGAATTCAATACCTTCTTGAAAACCTTCCAGCGCAATCGCACCTGGCTCATCATAAATATGCGGCTTAAGATCAAGTACCTCATACATTCTTTCTGCAGCCACAACGCCTTTTTGAATGATTGCATTCTCTTCGGTAAATCGCTTTACTGGCTCATAAAAAAGGTACAAAAGCCCACAAAAAACAAAAAGCTGTGAAACACTCATCTTCAGAACATACAGCCCAAAAATCAGTACCGTTGCAAGGCAAAAACTCGTGATAGTGTGAAGAATTGGTCGAATAAGTAGGTCATACTTTGCCGTCTTCGACTCGATCTGAGCCATCTCATTGTTTTGCTCTTTATATTTGCGGAACGAAAACTTCTCCATACCGAAAATTTTCACGGTTTGGACACCAGATAAATAATCTATCAAAACAGATGAAAATCGCTCTTGGTTCTTTTGTAGCATTCTTGTGAATGCTTTCACCTTACGCGTAATGAAAATTGCGGGAAGTGCAATGAGCGGTAGTCCTGCAAAAATAACCAACGAAAGTTGCCAAGACAGAAGGAAACATCCAATAAGACTTGCTGAAACTTGAAATGGAGCTTGAACATAATTTGTAATAAAAGAATTTACCGACTGTGCGATCTGCGTTGCATCTCCAACAACACGAGCAGAAAGCGCTCCAATATTGAATTTATGGTAGAAGCTCATCGGAAGAGATTGAATATGTTCAAAAAACTGCTCCCTCAGATCTCTACTGACCCTAATTGCGAGTAACTGAGTCATATACCTACTAAAAAAAAGCCCCAAGGCTTTGAGGAGAGCCACCGCCATGATAAGAATCACCAGCGCTTGTATATTTTTCCCACCAAAATTGAACTTAGACTCGATTACATATAAAACACGCTGAAGCGGATTTCCGGTCTTTTGCTTGCTGAGGTACTTATTCGCATCGGAAGGAGTAATATGCCCCTTCCCGTTATCGATCTCTCTCCACTTCTTTTCTACCTGCTTGAATTCGATCGATTGCTCAACACTCATTTTCTTTGGATCGCCAAAAAGGGTGAAAAAATCAGCGCCCTTGCTCGAAAGGATTCCAAGTGTGAACATCTCCATTTGACTTGCGACTGAGAGGAGAATCATCGCACCTACGGTAAAAAGAAGGAGAGTAAAATGTTTTGAATTGCGGATTGCAGCTTGTAGTAGAAGTCTCATAGGGGCAGATTGTACCCAACCTACCCTATTTCAAAAAAGAAGAAAAAGCCTTTAATTTGACTCTTCGTATACACCCATCGCTCTGAATTTCTCATATCGATGTGCACAAAGAACCTCAGGCGACTTCTGAAGCAACCCAGGAAGCGTAGAAGAAATATACTCCTTCACTCTTTCATACATCTGTTCCTGATCGTGGTGAGCCCCACCTTGGGGTTCTTCGATAATGTCATCGATAATCCCATATTGCTGTAGGTTTTCGGCATGCATTTTCAAAGTTTCAGCAGCTTTATCTTTCTTCTGGGCATCTCTCCATAGAATTGAAGCGCATCCTTCAGGAGAAATGACGGTATAGTATGCGTGCTCAAGCATAGCAACTTTATCGGCAACACCGATTCCAAGTGCCCCACCAGAGCAACCTTCACCAATCACGATAGAAACTATTGGGGTTTTGAGCTTGGACATCTCAAGAAGATTTTCGGCAATTGCCCAACCCTGACCACGCTCTTCTGCAGCAAGCCCTGCATACGCTCCAGGCGTATCAATAATTGTGATCACAGGAATAGCAAATTTCTCAGCTAGCTTCATAATTCGAAGTGCTTTTCTGTATCCCTCAGGATATGGCATACCAAAATTTCGATACAGTCGGGTTTCCGTATCTTTTCCTTTCTCTTGAGCAACAATCGCTACCTTCTGGCCATTGATGATACCAAACCCTGTGATAATGGCATGATCATCCTGGTAAAGGCGATCTCCAAAAACTTCCTTGAAGCTCTCACAGATATTAACAATAAAATCTTTTGCATTTGGCCTTTCTGGATGACGACTAATCTCCACCCGTTGCCATGCAGTCAGTTTTGAATAAACAGTATTCTTTAGTTTAACCAGTTTTTTTTCTAGTTTCTGGATTTCACTCCTCTTCAGAAGCTTATTTTCTTCAGACTGCTTTTTCAGCGCTTCAAGTGCTTCTTCATACTCTTTAATCTGTTTCTCATGCTTTAGCATGCTTTTAATCCTCTGCCTCAATCCCTGGAAGCTGTGCTTCCGAAAATGTTTTCACAATCTGTACATAGGTTGGCTTGCTAATAACAATCGAGAAAAGTTCCTCGACATCCTCTTGAAGGAGTCGAATACACCCATCACTCTCAAAGCGAGTGACTGACTCTCTATCTTCAACAAGCATTCCATCCTCAGCTCTTCTATACCATGGAGCACCGTGGATTCCATATCCACGAGCATCTTCGGTACATCCCTCAACTTCTTCATCAAATGGGATCCACCGTGTACCAAACACCTGAACCATTTCTACCTGGCTATCTTGAAAGTAGCCAGTTACACCCTCTTTATAAATAGCGACCTTTTCTCCAAGTCGGTATTTCCCAAGTGGGGTAAGCGATCCAGAAGCTGAGTTATCTTCTCTTCGTCCTACTCCCACCGTGTAGCTTTTGAGAAGCATTCTCTCATTCGTATCTACGTCGTGGTAGTAGAAGAACATTTTGCATTTTGAAAGGTCGACAATCAGATGAAAGTCGAAATTTTTATCCTTCCTAAATACGTTAAATTTATTTCCCGATGCCACCTTCTGAGTGAAATAATCGGGCTTACCATTCAGACTTCGCGCAATAAAATGGCGCGATGTACTGTAATGGGATGCATAATCAGTAATCCAAGCAGGCCGCCCTTTTAACCACGGAACCCGCGATGTATATTTTACCGTTTCTACAATCGGAAGTTTACTTGGTCCAGTTGTAAACAACTGACGAACTTTATCTACTTCCTGCGGAGCATCATCTGATGATGCAACTTCAATAATTTCAGGTGTCGCATGCTCTTCAATTACTATCATCTCTTGATGCGCAACCTGTTTTTCTGTATCGGGTTTTTTCTTTGCATACGCAAGAACACCGATAAAACCAAACACTGCTATTGTCGATAAAATTAGAAATCTCGAAAAAGTCACACCTGCTCCAAATATTTCTTACTACGGTAGATACTTCTCGATAATAGCTACAACTATTATCTCGTAATTTCAGTTAAAATTCAATGATTGTAAAATAATTTTTACAATATTCTAGCCCATATCTAGGACTAAATTCTCCCGCTCCCCTCCAATTACAAAAGCGAGAAGAAAATCAGCACCAAAGAAATGCGCTCCCCCTGCAAGAGGAATCACCTGCATTTCACCTCGATGAGAAGGATTAATAGTAAAAATTTTACCATCACCTTTACAGTGTATCGCGCGAACAACGTCCTGATACTTGTCTAATGTTTTTGGCTTCAGAGTAATCCCTCCCTGAATCGCAACTTCCTCTGCTTTTATGAAAACACAGAGAGCCATCGGATACAGCTCTTCAGGGGCAATAGTTCTAAAAACAAGTGACAAAAATTCGCCCTGTTCTTTTTTTGTCCAATGCATCCAACCAATTTCAGTTTTACCATTTGGGAATTGTTTCTGAAAAGACGCACATGACTTCGCGGTAGCCTGTCCAATAATTCCAAAAGTATTCAGATCACAAAGTGGGAAAAAGCTTGGGCCCATTGAAATGACCCCGATCCCCTCTTTCATATAGGATAAACACCCACTTCTATTTACCGATGACGATTCAAAAAGCGTTCCCATTGCTACTGACTCTCTTTTGATTCCTACTAATTCTGATGCTGTTGCCTCTGGCAAAGCTTGCACCATTCTCACTAACAGTTGAGTCAAAAGGACATTCTCTGGCCTTCCCGCATAATCACGAGATTCGCGATTCCGGATGGTAGAAAGAATACCTTCTGGAGTGATGAATTCGTATTCAGCAATATCAACCCCTACCATCTTAGGATAGTCGCCGATAATCTGCTCGACCGATATGATATATGTCATCCCGGCTTGCTTCATCTGTTCATCGTTGAGCAGAGCTCCGAGAACGAGAAGTTGAAATGCATATTCTAGAGCTTCAAAAGATGCTTCTTTTAAGAGATCCATTTGAACTTCGCACGATACTTTTTTCCCAAGAACTGCTCTTAGAATCTGAAGGTATACAGATGCGCGCAAATCAGAATATAAATTCGTCTCTTCAACTATTTGAAGTGCTTCAATAACTTCAAGTGAATCACACTCAAGAAGAGCTATAAGTAGCAGCTCACGTGTACACTGTCGATAACGATTCAGAGAGTCATTTGTGGAGCAACGAACCGCATCTAACATTTTTGAAAGATGCCTTCTATCAAGCGGTGAATGAGCGAGTATCTCGCTCCATGAGATAACTGTCTTTGTTGAGGTTGTCATAGATCGCGTTTCCACAATCCGTTTTTATCCATTATTTTTTATGTAGACAACCCTACCGTAATTGCAATACATGCGCAACCAAAACTATTGCTCAGCACCTTGAGATGCACGCGACGTTGAAATTTTTTCAATTTCTTCTCGCATTTTCTTCCCTGGCGTAAACTTTACTGCCATTCTTTCCGGAATGACAATAGGTACATCAGCATTTTTTGGGTTGCGACCAATTTTTTTCTTCCGTTTCACGATTTCGAATACTCCGAAATCTCGAAACTCAAGTCTATTTCCATCTGCAAGACATTCTGTCATTTCATCTAAAAAAGATTGCACAACATTTCGCACATCATTAGGATGCATGCCTCGTTTTTGAGCAATTGACTGAATGAGTTTTTTCTTCGTGACTGTCGACATTACTGCTCCTTTGGGTACTCAAAGTGCTACTAATCACATGGTTCCGATATTTTCCACATTGTTGTAGTGTGAGTAGTTTCGTGCAAGCTTTATTTCAAATATTTTCCTACACAAAAAAACTACAGGTCTTTTATTATCTCTCAACCCATTAATTGTAAATCATTTATTAAAAAGGAATTCAATGCCAATTCAATACAGAAATCTTCATGGACTTTCTCGCCCTTCCTTGCCAGATCACGAAGATTCAGATACCAGCACCTGGTATTTGTGTCGCAAAGAAAGTGCGCCGTACACCCCTTGCTTGATTTCATCAGAACGAGCACTTGAAGCGAAGTATGTGGTTGTAATTACTTCTACTGGACCTCTTGCTGACCATTTTCCATTTGGTGATGCAACACATGCCGTAGAAAAACTACTGAATGTCCTTTTTGATACTGAAGTGGGCCTTTTTGTTGAAAGCGAACACACTTTATCTGTTTCGAGAACCGCTGTAACCATCGATATAGGTACTCCGGAACCGAAACGTTTCACACTTATTGATCCTTTGGATTCAGAAACCGACGAAAAAAAACATATCCCTTGTGATCTCAGAGAATGTGCACACACACTTTCCGTCATATGTAAAAAAATATTTTAAAAAATGTGTTGCGCAAAAAATTCACAAAGCTTTAACAAAAGGTTGCTTTTAAATTTACACAAACTTAACATGTCGGCAAATTTTCTTTGCCAATAGAGGTGAGGTACATATGAGTAGTGGATTACCAACTTTTAATACAATTACTGCTAGTTCTGGAGCTTACCGGTGTGAATCACCTGTAGATCGACCAGAAACTGGTAGTGCTTCCTTCCAGAAGGAAGTCGATATAAAACGACCAGATACTGGTAGCGCTTCGTTTCAAGTAGCACGACCAGCCACTGGTAGCGCTTCGTTTCAAACAGGCGTAGAAGTAGCACGACCAGACACTGGCAGTGCTTCGTTTCAGAGAGAAATCACTGTAAAAAATATTTTTGAAAGGATCACTGGAGAATCAGGTCATGTAATTACACGACCAGGTTCTGCGAGTGCAACATTCGCATTAATAGGACAAGGTGCGCCAATAATGCGACCAGGTTCTGCAAGTGCGACCTTTTCAAGTAAAATAACACTAGAGGAAGCCCGGGCAATTTTAGCTTCCTTAAGAAAAGCGAAGCCTGATACTCCGAGCCCTTGCGGTAAGGCTGATACTCCGAGCCCTTGCGGTAAGGCTGATACAATGGATACTGACGTTAAGCTCGACAAGAGCCTATTAGAGTCATTATCTACCGAGGAATATCTAGCTTTAATGGAATATGTAACTGGAGTCTGCTTAGCAATGAAGAGATGCCAAGACATTGCTTTTGCAAGTCTTCTTGCGAATGCAGAAGGGCGAATGCCTCCAGTACAGTGGGTAGAGACTGTTACAGTCAAGTAACCTATGATTCAAACGCGGGTTTTTCCCGCGTTTTTTTTATTCCGAAATCTTGATAATCATTTTCTTCTTTTTACCAGCTGCAAGTAGAAGAAATTTGCCCTCGACCAGAGTTTGCTCAGTGATTAACTGAGCCGTCTCTTCTAATTTCTGATTGTTGATATACGCACCGCCATTTTTCACCATTCGTGTAGCTTCACCTTTTGACTGAAAAAGCCCTGCCGCACTAGCGACGTCAGCATACGTTTTATCGATCACATCACTTGAGCTCAGTTCTGCATTTGGCATCTCATCGAAGATACTTTCAATGATTTCAACATCGATAGATGTATCCGAACCTGGCGCCAATGCTGAAGTGACTTTTTCAGCAGATTTGAGCCCATCGTCTCCGTGAACAAAACGGGTCACTTCTTGAGCTAACCGTTTTTGCAGCGAGTTTGGAGGAAGAACACCTTCACTCAGTTCTTTTTCCATGGTATTGATTTCATCAATAGGCAAGAAAGTGAGCATTTTAAGCATTCTGATAATATCTGCGTCAGCAATTCTATAAAGGTATTGGTAAAACTTATATGGCGAGCATTTATGTTTTGAAAGCCAGATTGCCCCACCTTCAGATTTCCCAAATTTCTTTCCATCACTTCTCGTAAGAAGAGGGAATGTAACACCAAAGACTTCTTTTTGAACAAGCTTTCGGGTGAGTTCAATCCCAGAAACGATATTCCCCCATTGATCACTTCCGCCCATCTGAATCGTGATATCAAAGTCTTTGTTTAGGTGATAAAAGTCATACCCTTGCATGATCTGATAGGTAAATTCAGTAAAGCTCATACCCTCTTCTGATTGAATGCGGACTTTCACACTTTCTTTCGAAAGCATGGGACCCATGCGGTAGTGCTTGCCTATATCTCTCAGAAAGTCGATCAGACTACACTTCGAAAGCCAGTCATCATTATTCAGTATAAGTGGTTTGGGCAGGGATCCAGAAAAGTCAAGACATTGCTGAAATTGCTTCGATATGGAGTCGACGTTATTTTGAAGTTCTTCATAAGTCAACAGAGGGCGTTCCACACTTTTTCCCGATGGATCGCCGATTTTTCCAGTAGCACCCCCCATGAGGGCTACTGGTGTATGTCCAGCTCGTTGAAACCACGCGAGTGCTATAATTCCTACCAGGTTCCCGAGATGCAAGCTGTCAGCTGTTGGATCGAACCCGATGTATACATGTGAAGGCTGCTCGCACTGCTTTCGCACTTCATCTTTATTGGTCAAAGCATCGATAAACCCACGAGCTTCAAGTTCATCTATTATATTATCCATTCACTAATCCCTCTTTCCGAATAACGTTCGATGCCTGAATACTTTCTGCAATCTTTCTCACTTTCAGGCTCGTTTCCGCAACATTTTGGTTACAGTCAAAAAGCGCAATCGTTTTTGACCGTAATGGAATTCTGTCGACTGCGTTTCTTGATATCCATCGATGGATTTCAGCGATTTTTTGCTTCAACGCTTGAGGAGTGACTGACTTGTCGATTGACTCGAGTTTTCTCTTAAGCTTTTCTCTTGTTTTGAGTGTCTTAGCACTTACATCTGCGAGTTTTTTAGTTTGGCGCTTGGCCATGCGGTGTCCTCCGGAAGCAATTAGTTAGTCAACGAAAACGACATTTTTTCACGGTATTGGTTGCTCCATTGTTACATATTTAGACTCAAATTTAAAGGAGAAACTTGTATTCAATATCAAATTTTCACAAGATAGAGAGAGGATAACAAAGGTAAGTATGTCTGGGGAAAATCAAAAAAAACTAGTTGGATATGCCGCTGCAGATCAAATTAAAGAGAATAGTATAGTTGGCATTGGAACCGGATCGACAGTCCATTTTTTTATAGAGCGGTTGATTGAAAGGGTTCAGGATGGACTCACTATTACGGCTGTTTCAAGTTCTGTTGATTCAGCACAAAAAGCAACAGCTGGCGGTATCAAAGTCGTCGATATCGACACCATAGAGGAAATAACTGTAACGGTTGATGGTGCAGACGAAATTGATCCAAACTGGAATATGACCAAAGGTGGAGGCGGCGCCCTTTTTAGAGAAAAACTCCTTGCAGTTCACTCCCAGGAGATGTTTGTTATTATCGATGCATCTAAACGGGTTCAGAAGCTACAAAAACATGCACTTCCAGTTGAAATACTCCCTTTTTTCCACACAGCAACGATCCGATCATTACATGCAATTGGACAAAATGGGACGGTGCGAAAGCAGAAAAATGGTGAAGTCTACCTTACAGATAATGGAAATTATATTTTTGATATCGACAACGATTCCCCTATTGAAGACCCTAAAACTCTTCACCAAAAACTCATCTCGATTCCAGGTGTTCTTGAAACGGGGTTGTTTTTTGACGTCGTTTCGAAGGTCTTTTATCCGGGAGACAATGGGGAAGTTATTGAGGAGAAACGATGAGTCAGTCGCTAAAACCGTTATCCCTTGCAAAAATCATGCAGTCTAAAACCTATACTGCGTTTGTTCTCCAGCATGATACAAAGCAATTTGCCATTTATGCTGAGCCACATGTTGGGAAGTATATCCAAATGAACTTATCAGGTCAGACAGCACAAAGACCCAGAACGTTCGATCTCATGAACACACTCCTTCTCAGTCTTCATGTAGAGATCACGCAGGTAGTTATTTCAGGGGTTGAAGATACGATTTTTACAGCTAAACTTTTCTTAAAGCAAGAGCTCGATGGAATCACCCATTATTTGGAAGTCGATGCCCGCCCAAGCGATTGCCTGTCACTTGCCATAGAAAATAATGTTCCAATTTTTTGCATGCCAGAAGTGCTCGAGAAGGTCGTCTTCCTTAGCTAAGTACATCGATAGCAGATACAGCCTAGTAGCTGATATTAAATTTACCTTTTGAAAGAGAGATAATCGCCTCCACTGCTTCAGTCGCATCAGTTCCTTCAGCTTCGATCTGGATTTTAGCTCCACGCGCTGCTGCAAGCATCAAAATTCCCAGTAGGGATTTCGCATTGACACTGAGGTCCTGATAACTCAAAACAATCTGAGCCTCATAGTTTGAAGCAAGTTTTACAAGCTCAGTTGCTGGACGCGTATGAAGTCCTTTCTCATTCAGTACAGTAAATACTTTAGAAATCTTTTGATTCATAGGGCATTTTAATACCTTTTTTCACTAAATTTATCAACCACTTTGTGTGATTCTCTCCTGAACCTGTGCAAGTTCAGAGGTTAATGCATCGAAATGAGCAATAAGTTTTTCTGTCGGTTCAGGTTTTGAAATATCAACACCAGCTATTTTTAGCAGGTCTAATGGGTATTTAGAACCACCAGAAGAGAGGAACGCTAGGTACTTCTGTTGCTCCTCTACTCCCCCATGCAGTACCATTTCAACAAGTGAGTGAGCAGCACTAATGCCTGTCGCATATTGATATACGTAATAATTACTATAGAAATGAGGTACCCTCATGAACTCGACATTCCCCACTTGGCTCTCGGTAAAAGCATCGCCATAGTATACTTTATTGAGTCGAGCATATTCTTCTTTGAGCCTATTCGCAGTAAACGGTTCCCCTCTTTCTGCCATCTGGTGTAGAAAGAGCTCAAATTCCGCAAATTGAACCTGGCGGAAGAGTGTTGAACGGATATCATCGATTTTTCTGTTAATGAGGTATCCCCGTTCTTCTGCAGTCTCCGTTCGTTTCAGGAGGTTCAAAAAGACGAGTTCTTCGTTGAAGGTCGATGCAACTTCTGCAACGAAAATTGGATAGCCTGCGTCGTGGAATGGTTGTGTCCTATTTGAAAAATATGAATGCATGCTGTGGCCTGCTTCATGAGCAAGAGTCATTACATCACGAAGCGTTCCATGAAAGTTCATTAAGATGAATGGAGGTGAATCGTAGGAACTACAACTAAAAGCACCAGACCTTTTTCTTTGCGTTTCATAGACATCTACCCACCGCTTTGCCAGTAAACCATCGTGGAGAATGCTTTGGTATTCTTCTCCAAGAGGCGCCACGCTTTCAATAATAAGGTCGACCGCTTCTTCATACGTATATTTTTTTTCTATTTCTGAAGAAAGAGGAACATGAAAGTCGTATGAATAGAGTTTGTCATATCCAAGTATGTTCTTTCTAAGCTCTACATATTTATGCAATGGCTCGCAATTGGAGGAAACTGTTTCAATGAGGGTCGTGTATACAGAGGTGTCAATGTTATTTGGTTGTAAAGCAGCGTGCAAACAACTTTTGTATCCGCGAGCTCTTGCATTGAGATTGTGGGTGTGAATATGTCCCTGCAGCAATTCAGTAAGTGTGTTTTCAAATTGTCCATAGGCGGTATGTAAATTCGTAAATGCCGTCTCACGAAGCACTCTATCTGTATTTTGCAGGTACAGTGCATAGGTGCCATGACTAAGCGGTTTTTCTTCGCCATTTTTTGTTTTAGCAGGAGCAAACTGCAAATCTGCATTGTTGAAAACGCTGAATGTTTGTTGTGAGGTAACAAGCGGTTTAGAGGCAAGGCTCAAAAGCGCCTCTTTATCTGATGAAAGTGTATACGGTTTGACATCGAGAATCTTCTTCAAATACATCTCGAATTCTTTGAGAACGGGATTTTTGGTGATCTCTTCAGAGAGCTCGAGGATTGCCGGACGAACCCACGAAGTTTCCTCACCTAATCTATAAAAGAGAAGAGTGCTCATCTCGTACGCTTTTTTGCTTTCTTCTAGAGCGACATCTTCGTCATGCCAAAGAAAAGCATAAATATATAGATTGGTTACCTCTCGCTCAACCTGGTTCAGCGATTCAAGTAATTTTTTAAGATCATCCCCTGTTTTAATGGGATGATTCTCTTGAGCTAAGTTAGGCCAGAAATAGCGTTCAGTTTTATCTTTAAGAAGTGAAGTATATTTTTCATTCCATGCTTCTTTATCCGCAAAAAGGTGTGTTAGGTCCCATTTGTACTTTTCTTCGATTTCATCTCTTTGTGGGGGCATGGTGTATCTCCATTTTTTTTGACAAAAGCTACAAGGAATTCCAGTTCTCTTCAAGGAAAAGATCCCTTTTTTTTCCACCCTACCGAATGGAAGGTTTTTTTTAGCACTGAGAAACTTCCGTTGCTAATTTCTCTTGAAAAAATACCGATTCTTTTCTACCATTTTGATTGTGAATTGGCAAATGAGCCATTTAAATAAATTAAATTTTAAATTGGAGATTGCAGATATGACACAAACTGAGAAGAAAGTGACATTGATACCCCTTGGTAACAGAGTTCTCCTGAGACGCCTCGAACAGGAAGAGACGCTCAAAGGAGGGATTATTCTTCCCGATAGCGCAAAAAAGAAACAGGAATCTGCAGAAGTTATCTCTGTCGGTACTGGCAAGACATTAGAAAACGGCGAAAAAAAGCCAATGCCTGTAAAGGTTGGCGACGTAGTGATGCTTGATAAGTATGCCGGACAAGAAGTAACGCTTGATGGCGACGAATTTGTTATCACAAACGCTGACGATATTATTGCAATTATTAACAAGTAAAGGAGCAAGCAATGGGTGCTAAAAAAATTCAATTCAAAGAAGACGCACGCAATAAAATTCTCAAAGGTGTAAAGACCCTTGCCTCTGCAGTCAAGGTGACTCTTGGACCAAAAGGAAGAAACGTTGCAATCGATCGCTCATACGGCGCACCACACATCACAAAAGATGGTGTTACTGTTGCTAAGGAGATTGAGCTAGAAGATAGGTTTGAGAACATGGGTGCTCAAATGGTTATCGAAGTAGCAAGTAAAACAGCAGATAAAGCTGGTGATGGTACAACAACTGCTACTGTCCTTGCAGAAGCTATTTATTCAGAAGGCTTGAAAAACGTCACAGCTGGCGCAAACCCAATGGACCTTAAGCGGGGTATCGAACTTGCGGTTAAAACAATTGTAGAAAAGATCCAAAGCTCTAGTAAATCGGTACAGAACACAAATGAAATCGCTCAGGTAGCAACTCTTTCAGCGAATGGCGATGAAGAGATTGGTACTATCATTGCACAAGCAATGGAACGTGTTGGAAAAGACGGTACTATTACTGTTGAAGAAGGAAAAGGCTTCGAAACGACGCTTGATGTCGTTGAAGGAATGAACTTCGATCGTGGATACCTTTCTTCATATTTTGTTACCAATGCTGAAAACCAAGAAGCTATACTTGAAGACGCATATGTTCTTATTAACGAAGGGAAAATCTCTTCAATGAAGGAATTTTTGCCAATTCTTCAAGCAGTTGCAGAGCAAGGCCGACCACTTCTTATCATCGCAGAAGATGTGGAAGGTGAAGCGCTTGCTGCACTCGTAGTAAACAAACTTCGCGGCGGTCTAAAAGTATGTGCTGTAAAAGCTCCTGGATTCGGTGATAGAAGAAAAGAAACTATGAAAGATATCGCAATCCTTACTGGTGGACAATACATCAGCAATGACCTGGGTATCAAACTAGATTCTGTTACTATCGACATGCTTGGAAAAGTGAAGAAAGCTGTTGTAAAAAAAGATGACACAACGCTTGTTGAGGGCGCTGGAAGCAAAGAGCAACTCGATGCAAGGAAAGCACAACTAAGAAAGCAAATCGACGAGTCAACTTCAGATTACGATCGAGAGAAAATGCAAGAGCGTCTTGCTAAGCTTTCTGGTGGTGTTGGTGTCATCCGAGTAGGTGCTGCTACTGAAGTTGAAATGAAAGAGAAGAAAGATCGTGTTGATGATGCACACCACGCAACAAAAGCTGCTGTTGAAGAAGGTATTCTTCCTGGTGGTGGTACTGCTCTCCTTCGTTGTTCAAGCGAACTAGAGAAAGTCGCAGAAGCGCAAGCTGGAGATGTAAAAGTTGGTATTGAAATCATCAAAAAAGCGATTTCATACCCTCTTCGACAGATTGCTGAGAACGCGGGCACAGAAGGTTCTATCATCGTGCAAAAAGTTCTTGGAATGAAGGAAAATGAAGGTTGGGATGCCAGAAACAATGTATTTGGCAACCTCCTCGATCTAGGCATCGTGGACCCAACTAAAGTAGTTCGACTCACGATCGAACTTGCTGCATCTATTGCATCCCTTCTCCTTACTACAGAAGCAATTGTCACTGAAGAAAGGGAAGATAAACCAGCGGCTCCAGCGATGTCAGGAATGGATTATTAATCCACTTTTGATGTTCTCATTATAATACAAGCCACAGAATGGATCTTATTCTGTGGCTTTTTTCTAATAAGTCTAATCATTGAATTTTTTATTTGACTAATGTTTCCCTCACCATTTATGAGAAGAGTTTAGCGCATATTTTTTGTGTTGCTAACCGGGTGGGTTTGGAGTGAAACGATTTGTTGTTATTTTAGTTATTCTTCTGATTATTATTTTTGGCGGTACATTTATCGTATGGAGACAGCTTCCGCAGCTCGTATCCTACATGATTGCACAGCAAACACACACACACGTCCACATCAACGCAATCCGTTTTCGACAAGATGAGATTCACTTCGACACGATCATAATTGATTCTCCAGAAGGAGGAACAATTCAAAAAGCATTGAAGGTCGAAGAACTTATTATCAAAGCACCCTTCACTGCATACACAAAGAGTCCAGTTATTATCCCAGAGGTCATTCTGAATAATATCTACCTCGGTATCGAGTTCTATAACAAGGAGCGAACCAAGGGAAATTGGGTAACCATCATGAGTGACATTGATGAAGAACCTCAAGAAAAGAAAGAAGTGAAGAAACCGCAGACTGGCGGTCAGTATTTGGATGAGAAGGGAGATTATGGACTTATAAAAGACCTCGATATGAATACGCTGAATATCGAGTTAAAACTCCATAATGAAAGTCCCGTGAAACTTTCGACCATTAAAAACGTCCATTTCAAGGATGTACGTACTGATAATGGTCAAATTGGTAAAGAGCTCACACAAATCATTATCCAAAAAATGATGTACTCAGTCTTTATTATGAAAGGAATTAAGACTGTTATCAACCTTCCAAAAGACGTGATTGAAACGGTAATTTGGCCATTTTCTTGGTTTGGAGGAAGTAAGAAAGATGCAAAAAAACAAGAGAGTAATGCGCAGCAAGGAGCTCAATGAAAAAGAGCATTTCGTGTGTCGCATTTTTGCTCCTCTTGACCGCTTGTTCGAATGGATTTGATCCACTTGATTCCCCATCATATACAGCAGCTGCTCCAAATGATGAGTGGGAACCGAAAAAACCACTCAAAGGGCCAAGTGACACACTATCTCTTTTTGAAGGAATGCTTCCTACTGAAGAAGATACCATTGCGCTTTCCGAAGTCTTAAATATTTCACTTTCAAATAACCCGCAAACGGAAACGTCGTGGGCAAAAGCAAAACAAGCATCATACGAATACCAAATAGCACTCTCTGACTACTTTCCTGAGGTAGATCTAGAACTCGATGCAACCAGACAACATCAATCGATCGCAAACAGTGGCACTACAGCTATTACAAACTTCTCTCTCTTGGATCAAGAAATAAGCAATGAAAGTGCAGGAGGAAGTCTTACCCTTACCTACGTCCTTTGGGACTTCGGGCAAAGAAGCGCGAAAGCAAGCGAGTATTTAAATGCACTTCATTATGCCAATTGGTCTCACAATGAAGTGATTCAATCGGTCATTAGAGCATCGATGGATGCCTATTTCGCTTTTTTGTACCAGAAAGCACAACTTGAAGCACTGAAAACAGACCTTGATGATCTGCAAACAAGTCTTGATGCCGCAGTCGATAAATTGCGCTTTGGTGTGAACGATATCACAGATATGTTGCAGGCAAAAACCGCATACCTCGCTAAAAAACTCGAGTACGAAACACAAATTGCAACGAAGGAAACGAGCTTCCAGCAACTTTTGAATACAATGGGCGTTCCAGGAAATGTCTCTTTTCAAACTGGATCCTTTCCAGAAGCCCCAGACATTAGTGACTTGTCGGCAAGTGCTAATGAGTTGATTACCGTTGCAAAAAAATTCAGACCAGATATCGCGGCTTCAAAAGCAACACTTTTGCAAAGTGAGGCTATGCTCAAAAAAGCCAAGGCGGATTTGTGGCCGACATTTAATACAACAATTTCAGGTGGTGAGCGCTGGTTTGAAGGTCAGAGTGGCCTCGAACCAAATTATTCTCTTCAAGTCTCCCTTAACTACCCTGTTTTTGCCGGCTTTAAGTATATCAATAGTATTCGGAAGGCCGAGGCTAAAGTAAAACAATCGCAATACGCTCTTCGGATGAAAGAGTTGAATGTCACACAAGAGGTGATGGCCTACTACACTGACTTTGAACAAGCACGAAGGCTGGTTACTACCTCAAAGGAATACCTCGATTCAGCTCAGGAAGAGTTTGTTGCAATTTTAAGCAATTATGAACGTGGAACACGTACTATTCTCGATGTACTATCGGCAGTGAGTAGCTTAGCAAATGCACGATCACAGTATGTCGAGTCAAAAAATAAATTGTATTCTTCTCTTGCGAATGTTGCATATGCAGCTGGCTTGCTTCATTCGCAGAATACTCAAAATGTCTTTCATGATGTGAGGATGATCAATGAAAAAGCAAAGTAGCCTGTGGGTGCTCATTCCCCTTCTTCTCTTTTGTGGGTGTGAAAAGAAAAAGGCAGTGAAAAAACTGCCCCCTCCAAAGGTAGTCGTTGCAAAAGCAAAAGAGGAAACGGTCTCAAAGTATGTGGATGCAATTGGTCATCTCACCGCGTTCAATGCTGTCGAAATCAAGTCACAGGTAGAAGGTGAACTGGTAAAGATCCATTACACACAGGGAAAAGATGTCAAAGAAGGCGATCTTCTAGTCACAATCGATCCTCGACCATATGAAGCAGCATTAGCAAAAGCTGAAGCGCAACTTGCTGAAGACCTCGCCAGCCTTAATTTTGCAAAAGATAAAGTCGAACGATATAAAACACTCGTAAAGCAGAACTATGTTTCTCAACTTGACTTTGATCAGTACGTCACGAATATGGAAGTGTATGAAGCTCAGATAATGAAAGACCAAGCCTTGATCGAAGAAGCTAAAATCAATCTTGGATACTGTTATATCCGGGCGCCGTTTTCTGGACAGTGCGGAAAGCAACTCATAGATGAAGGTAACCTCATCACTAACGATGGACGAACCCTCCTGACCATTAACCAGCTCAATCCTATCTATATCGACTTTACCGTCTCAGAGCGGGATCTCTATCTGATACAGAAATATCAGAAAAAAGAAGATTTAAAGGTTCAGGTAATACTTCCCGATCACCCTGAAGAGAAATTATACGGTGATTTAATCGTTATCAACAACCAGGTTGATGAGAAGATTGGAATGGTCATGCTCCGTGGGGAAATAGCGAATCCGGAAACGATATTGTGGCCGGGAAAATTTATCCGAGTAAAGCTTCATTTATACAATCAACCAAACACAGTCCTTGTTCCTGTCAGCGCAGTTAATAATGGGCAAAAGGGGAAATATGTATATACCGTTAATCCCCAAAACCAAGCGACCTATCAAGCGGTTGAACTTGGTGAGATTTTCGATGACTGGGTTGAAGTAAAAAAAGGTGTAAACGAGGGCGATACAGTTATTGTACAGGGACAGATTAACCTCCGTCCAGGCAGCCAAGTTGTTATCGCGAAGAGGAAAGAACAATGAATATCTCAGGACCATTCATCCGTCGACCTGTAATGACATCACTCATTATGCTTGCGATCGTGATTTTTGGTATTACGTCGTACCGATTATTACCGGTAGCCAGCATTCCTACGATTGCTTTCCCGACTATTCAGGTCAGCGTAAATTATCCTGGTGCCTCACCCGACACTATGGCAAGGCTGGTAGCTGGCCCCCTAGAACGACAGTTTATCCTTATGGAAGGTGTTGAGGTAATCGCATCAAATAACACCTACGAATCGACTACCATCATCTGCCAGTTTCACATGAATATCGATATCGATGTCGGCGCCTCTGAGGTAGAAGAAGCGATTACACAAGCACAGGCATACCTTCCTTCTGACCTGCCCTCTCTCCCTACCTATACAAAGTCAAACCCATCCGATACTCCCATCCTCTATCTCGTTGTGACTTCAAATACGATGACGGATGCAAACCTCTATAAGTATGGTTATAACCTCATTGGGCAACAAATCGGAACGGTTAATGGTGTTGCCAACATTCAGATTTTTGGATATCCGTACGCTGTCCGAGTAAAGGTCGATCCAGGCCAACTCGCAGCGAAAAATATCTCACTTGAAGACCTTGCAAATGCGATCAATGACAACAACCCTGACCAACCGACAGGTAAATTTTACAATAAGTATCATGGGGTTACAAACTTAACCCACGGTCAGATGTACACACCTGAGGAATATAATAACCTCATCATTAAATACGCTGATAATGGCCCTGTTCGAATACGAGATATTGGCCTTGCTGAAGCAAGCCTTCAAAATGACCGGCAAGCTTTTAAATGGTATACTAAAGAGGGTGTCGAAGGCGTGATGGTCCTCGCCATTTTCAAAGCGAATGGATACAACACTGTTAATGTCTGTGATAACATCGTCTCTCTTGTTGAACGACTGAAGAAAGACCTCCCCCAATCAATGACGCTCCAGATCCCATATAACCAAGCTATCTGGATACGTGAAGCGGTAGCAGACGTTCAAAATACACTCCTTGTTGCATTTGGCCTCGTAATCTTAGTTGTCTTCTTTTACCTGGGAAAATTTAGAAATAGCATCATCCCATTGATTACGCTACCAATTACACTCACAGGAACGTTTATTGTGATGCTATGGTTCAACTATAGTATCGATATTTTATCCCTCTCAGCGTTTACCCTCGCTATTGGTTTCCTAGTCGATGATGCCATCGTCGTCCTCGAAAATATTGTGCGTTGGGTCCAATCTGGCGAGAACCCGTATCAAGGTGCGCTGAAGGGATCTAAACAGATTTCTGTTACAATTTTTTCGATTTCTCTCTGCTTATGCGCCGTATTCATCCCACTCCTTTTTATGTCAGGGGTTGTCGGGGAAATTTTTCATGAGTTCTCAGCTGTTATTATTATCTCTGTATTGTTTTCAGGTTTTATCTCCCTTACCCTCACACCGATGTTATGTTCTCGGTTTGTTCCGCCGTATAAACAGGAGGAGCACCCTTTCCTAGAACGCGTCTCTCTTCGACTAAATGAGCTCATGCTTAACGCATATAAAAAACCCTTGCTTTGGGCTTTAGACCATAAATTCATAATGCTTATTATTGCCCTTGCGAGCTTGGGAGCCTCTCTCTACATTTTCGTGACTATTCCAAGAAGCTTTCTCCCACCGAATGATATCGGCATCATCCAGTGTTTTGCGCAAACCGACGAAAACTCCTCTCCTGAAAATATGGAACGGTATCTTGATAAGATTTCTGAAATTTGCATCAAAAATAAGTATGTTGAAACAATCGCAAGTATCAATGGATACCCAACCGATAACCAGGCAATTTTTTTCGTCAACCTTGTCGACATGGAGAAAAGGCCCTCTATTTGGGATGTCATTGGAAACCTCGAAAAAGAGATTTACGAAGAGGTCATCGGTGCTGATGTATTTATGAAAGCATATCCGCTTATCAACCTTCAGGTTGGTAACGTAGAATCAGGAAAAGCAAATTACCAATACGTGATGACTTCGTTTGATGAGGACCTCCTCTATAAAACAGCGGAAGAGCTCTATTTTAAGCTGCTCGGGGAAGATTCACTTGCGCACGTTTCAAGCGATATGCAGGTCAATAGTACGTATTTGGATATTAATATTCGACGTGATGAAGCGCAGGCATACAGCAAGATCGATGCGAGTAAAGTTGAAAGCACACTGCAATATGCATACGGTGAATCATATATCTCTAAAATGAACCTTCCTGAAAACATGTATTACGTTATTGTTGAATTGGCCGACAAATTTGATGAGAGTCCTCAAGACTTAAATCAGCTCTATGTAGTGCAAGATGGGGAGCCAATCGCTATTAAGAATGTGATCGATACGCAATTTTCTGCGGGCCCTTCAACTATTAACCACATCAATACCCTTACCTCTGTTACGTTTAGTTTTGATAGTGCACCAGATGTCGCTTTAAGTACCGCTGTTGCAAACCTTCTTCAGATTGCTCAAGAGACTCTTCCTGAAGGTATAGACGGTGGTCTTGCCGGGAATACCGCTGCCTTTCAACAGTCAAATCGACAGTTGATGTACCTTCTTATCCTTGCCATTTTCGTGATATACCTCATCCTAGGCGTGCTCTATGAAAACTTTCTACTCCCAATAACGCCTCTCTCAGCCGTGCCAATTGCCTCGGTTGGCGGACTGGCGACCTTACTTCTTTTTGGAGAGTCACTTTCAGTATACGCATTCGTTGGACTCATAATGCTTCTTGGTATCGTAATGAAAAACGGTATCATCGTTGTCGATTTTGCCCTGGAGCAAATGAGAGATTTTGGGAAAAACGCACACGATGCTGCTTATGAGGCATGCGTACTCAGATTCCGTCCAATTGTTATGACCACTTTTGCTGCAATGATGGGTGCGGTCCCAATTGCACTTGGTATCGGAGGCACTGTCGCTGAAGGACGGTCACCACTCGGAATGGTTATTGTTGGAGGCCTTCTATTTTCTCAGCTTGTAACACTTTTTGTTACTCCAGTCATTTTTATATACCTGTGTCATTTCCAAGAATGGGTCTTCACCAAAACAATCTTCTTTAGAAGTCACGAAGAACCTCCATCATTAAATAGTCAGCCACCCCCTGAAGGTGGAAATGTTTAAAGATGGCGACAAATTGAGGCATACAACATTGTAGATGCTTCATTGGACATATCGAGAATACCACTTCCCTTACCGCTCGTAAGCTGATCGAGCATGTTTTGGGGGTTTTCATTGATATCTTCGTTAAGGTTTTTAATGGTATTCATTCCATTATTTAAATCTAAAAAATCGCCACCAGCTTGCTTGCACATTGATTCAAGTTGAAGGGCATGTTCATGAAGAAATGAATTAAATTCATGAATGAGAGATATGAATTGCTTCGCTTCTTTTTTGGACAGATGAGGAGGACTTCGCTTCTCATACTCGCCTATTAGATGCTTTATCTCTTCTTGAAATTGAGACATTTGTTTTCCAATTTGTGGATCACTATCTCCACTGAAATGGGTATGAACACTTGAAATAGGTGGAATTTGCATTCTCTTCTCTCCTTAATTCATTGGTCCCCAGTCTGGGGACCAATTAATACGCTACATGCTACTGTTATTCAGTACCGCATGTAGCCTCTGCAATGCCTGATGAGCAATATAAAGCACAGAACCATCACCTTGTTTCATCAAATCGTTAAGGAATAGATCTGGGGAGTCGTCATACGCCTGCATAATATTCGTCAGGGCAGAAAGGGTATCGCGGGCAGGTCCCCCTCCTGCATCTTCTTGAATCTTTAGGATAGCTTTCCAGTTTTCCTGGAGATACCCCTTGGTATTCTGGACAAACTGTAAAAACTTGTTAATCTGGTGCATTGTAAGGTGTTCAGGAGCACTTGATTGAAAGCGCTTGATCCACCGCTCCATGCTATAGGTTTTCTGGGAAATAGTCCGTTCAATACTAGTTCCCTGCATCGGAGTGCGGATAGCTCTCCGTGTTCCAGCTGCTTTTCCTCTTCTTGGAATTCGCATGGTTTTCCTCATCTTTATGGAGTCTTTCGTCTCTCTCACTTCATTATAGCACCAAAATGAATAAGGGAAACAGAGTCTTTAAAATTTTTTTTACTTATTTAGTGTAAGGAGGATAGAAAAAAAGGAGGCTGGATTTGCCTCCTTGAAGTGAGATAAATTGGTATAAACCAGGGATTCATTTTATGAATACGATTGAGATGCGAATTCCCAGTTCACAACATCCCAGAAACCCTCGATAAAATCGGGTCTTCTGTTCCTGTAGTCTATATAGTATGCATGCTCCCATACATCTAGAGTAAGAATAGGTTCTTTGTTATGCTTCAAAGGAGTATCAGCATTACCAAGAGGCATTATTTCTAGCTTTCCGCTAGCATCTTTAGCCAACCATGCCCATCCTGATCCAAAGAGAGCTGCCGCTTTATCAGAGAGCTCTTTTTTGAATTCGTCAAATCCACCGAAGTCCCGTTCGATAGCTTCGAGAAGTTTACCAGTTGGTTTTCCCCCTCCATTTGGAGACATGCAGTGCCAAAAGAAGGTGTGGTTCCATGCTTGTGCTGCATTGTTAAAAACTCCACCCGATGAAGCCACCACTAGCTCTTTAAGGTCCATCTCTTCCTCAGGTTTTCCCTTAATGAGGCCATCAAGCTTTTTAAAGTAGGCTGCATGGTGCTTATTGTAGTGAAAGTCCATCTGTTCTTCAGAGACAAATGGAGCTAGCGCACCTATATCAAATGGGAGTTCAGGTAATTCATGTTTCATAAAGACCTCCGTTAGTGTGACTGTTGACTATAACGAAGGATGATTTTATTTCCAACTATGATCCAGTAGGATCGATTCCGTAGATTGAAATCTCTTGGCTTTTTCCCTTTACTTGAACCTGGCCAAAGCTTGTAATAGAGAATTTGTCTTTCATACTTTGAACTGTTTCTTCAGTTGCTATGATTTTAGACTCATAGTTTTTTGTAAGTTGTTCGACTCGGGCTGCAATATTTACCGTATCACCGATAGCGGTGTATTCCATCCTTTTTTCTGACCCAATATTTCCAACAACAGCGAGCCCCGTATGGATACCAATACCGACATCCATTTGGATATCTCCATGTTCTTTGACTTTTGCATTGAATTCAGTCAAAGCATTTTGCATATCGATGGCTGCTCGAATAGCGTTCTCTTCCTGATTTGCATCATCTAAAGGCGCTCCAAACATAACCATCATCCCATCACCCATAAATTTATCAAGTGTACCTCTATGCTTGAAGATGACGTCGATCATAACGTTGAAATATTCATTTAGGAAACGGACAACTTGTTCTGCGGGGAGATTTTCTGCAAGCTTTGTAAAGTCTCGTATGTCGCTAAAGAGAACAGTAATTTTTTTCCGCTGCCCTTCTAAAAAGTGTTTTTCCGAACTCAATACTTTGTTAAGAACAAACTCCGATACATATCTCGAAAAACCCAGCTTTAATCGATCTCGTTCTGTCAATCCTTTTACCATGTGATTGATCGAGTGCCCGAGGTGTTCAAATTCATCTTCAGTATGAAGAAGAATCTGCGCAGAATAGTCTCCTTTTTCGATTTTTTTCACTCCGTCCTCTATGACTTCAAGAGATCGGGTTACGAGATGTGAGAGAATTCCAGCGACTATTAGCGCTATAAGGATAGCAAGCATCCCTGCTGCGACGAGGTAAGAGAGCGTCTGCAAAAGCTCATTCTCCATCACTTGAGAGTTCACCTCTACGATGAGCGTTGCGATGTAGTTTCCATTTTGATCGCGGATCGGGGCATACCCGCTATACCAACTTCCATAGACATTTTCTTTGTTTTTGGGAGAGATATAGATTTCATTTAAATGCTCAATGAATTCTTGGCTTGCGCTTTCTTGTGCTCCGAATTCAAACGATATTCCTGGATCTGCATATCCATCTGCAACCAACGTAATATATCCAGGGTCTTTTGATGGCAAAGCGATATATATATTACGGAAAGGAATGAGGTTATAAGCGCCCTGGTTTTTCTGCGTTGCTTCAACCAGAAGTTTTTTCAGTCTATTGTAGGCTTTCCTATTTTTGCCATTGTCAGCAATGATTTCTTCTACAAGATTTTCATCCATAAAGATTACAGTCGTTTCAACAACCGCTCGAATTTGATCTTCAATAAGTGAGAGAACCATTCGATTCATCTTGCTATAAAGAACAACAGCAGAAAGCACCACCCCTACAATAGTAAGAAGAATAAAGGAAATAAATATCTTCGCCTTGAACTTCATCGATTACACATCCATCCTATTCCCCTATTTACACGGAACAGAAGAACAAAGTCAATGCGCAAAGCAGATATTTTTACATCAAAAAACCTTATTTCTCTGAATGAATTGACAGGTAGTTTTTTACAAGCTCTCTCATCCGAAAATTGCAATGTGGCAAAAATTCCCCAAGAAAATTTTGTGCATAGGCACAAACATAAAAACCGCAGTGGTATCCAAATGGACCTTGTATTGGAACGAGGTTCTTAGTTCGTGTCGGATATCGTATGGTATATTCCCGCCCTTCTCCATACCTCTCTTCTATTTCTCTCTTCGATCTCAGCTCTCTCTGCACGCGGTCGAGGAACCGGCCAGCACTCCTATCAATATCCCCATTTGGATCAAAATAGAATATTTCAGCTGTTTTTACATTTACAGCAACGAGTGTGAAGTGCGTATGGTTGTTCACAAAACGGGGAATGAAAATTACATCCGCTGTGGAAAGGTTACATTGGAAAAAAAGAGAATCTTCACTATAGATTTCAGGATACAATTCGTTAAAGACAACCTGAACAGGAAATGAACCATCGCGCTTTCTTTCCTCTCCTTGTAGTATAAGAAAATAAGCCTCTAAAATGTTTGCGAATAGCGGCTGTGATCGCTCAAATCTTTCTACACAGCTTTCGTCTAATACAACGGTTTTTCGACCAAGCGGGGTTTCCCTCATATATGTTTTCACCCCCTCAAATACTGGCCGCGCATCTGGGTAAATTCTTTCTTGATGAGTACTCTGGGAGGTAAAAAAACAGAGGAGAAAAGCTGAAAGAAACAGGGCAGATGAAGTTCCAACAATGACAGTAACACTCATTGAAGCAAGGGTCATGATAGTCCCTACAGAAAAAATGATTGATGTACTGACGAGCGCCGCTTTGGCCACATTTTGTACAGTGAGATCATGTTCTGTAATAATAACTGCTTGCTGATTCGGGAAGACATCCCGTATTGCTTGTACTGCCATATTTATCCCTCCATAAAATAGGCGACAAGTATACCATCCAAGCAAAGAAAAAAGCAGCTAAAAAAGCTGCTTTTTATCAATGAAAATTTTAATTAATCTCTTCATAATGAAGAGGTTAATTATTATTTAATCGATATACCTGATGCATAGTTCGAGTAAACACTGATGTATAGATTATCCTCAGGCACTTGACCAAATAGCTTTTTTCGGCTGATTGTCTTTTTGAATGTTTTTTCACTCATAAGCGCTTTCTCACCTTCTGAATATACTTCAACGAGGATAGTATATACTTGGTCGTTCTTCATTCCTTGTGTGTCATCTTTAAACCATTCAACACCTGAAGATGCCATCGATTTTTTGGCTTTTGGACCTACATCTGATGAATGCATTCGTGACTGCATGTTATCAGAAAGACTAGTTTGCCATTTAACAACAATGTGCTTTCCAGTGTGGTTTGTAATAAACACTTCTCCAGAAGTTGGCTGTGTCGGATGAGTTCCTCTCTTTGCACCATAGAGTGCTGGGGTTGCTACTAGTGTTAAAAGTGCACATAGCAAAAATCCTAATCGTTTCATACTAGCTCCAAAGTAAAAGTAATTCTTCTTTGGTCAAAGTAGCGAATTAACAGGTATTTGTCTACGTCTTTCTAGAGGCCTACTACCATTTAATCTATTTTTTAGGGCGACATAAGAGAGGCTGTACAGTCCCCCTCTTAGTATTGAAAAATAAACCCACCCCGTAGGATTGGAGAGCCCTGGATTGGATATCCCTGAAGGTATCCTTTGGTTTTAACACCACCTTCGAGATACAGCTGAGCTACATCATTTTTTGTGAAAGAACACGCCATCGAAAGTGACACATGCCCACCCCATTGATGGGCGTTTATTCCAGAACGAGGACCCGGTGTTATTCCATAGTAGGTATCTTCAGCGGAATTAAACTCTTGAAAATCGGGTTGATTCCATATATCTGCAATGACGCCAAGTCGAGCAGGCCCCAAAGTATATATTGTCGGAACACGAATACCTGCACCACCATAACCCGATGTATATTTCCCCCCTCGCAGATAAAAAGTGGCGCCTTTTCCATCATACGAAAGTGAATTCAACAGATAGTACTCAAGGCCATATGGAGCCATTGCGACACGGAGGCCTGGCAGGTATCGAAATGAACCAATTTGAATCATTGGAGGAGTGATGGGAGTGCCATGAATCAAGTACATAAGCCATGAGTAATAGCCAAACCAAACATACGGATCCAGAATGTTAAGCGCAGCCTGCCACTGTACATCACCAACAGAGAGATGTTTTTCTGGATACAACTTGTTCATCCAAAAAATATAGCTTTCGATATCATTCCCACTTGGCTCATCGATTGATTCATTATCCAAGTTCGAAAGGGATGTAATGACCGAATACCAGAAGAAAGAGAGCTCTGATTGAGTATAAAGGGTCGCAATACGACCATCAATTTTGGAAGTTTCCAAAAAACGAAGGCGCAAGGTGTCTGCTAGAACATTCTCCCCTTCAATACCGCCAATGGTAATGGCGAGGATGTCAGAAACACTTCCCGTTTCCTGAAATTCAAAATAGGTAGCACCACCGCCCAAACCATAGGGAAAGGGAGTCTTAATTTTGTACTTATCAACCTCTGCTACACTCTTCCCCAAACTTCTGATACGATATCCATGACCAAACACTTCGTGCTCAGTCACTGAAAACAGGTGATTGAGGGGGCCCCAGAAAAGCATGAGTTCAAGAAACCTTCCCCACCTTCTTGACGCTTTATTTTTGAGTTCTGGCGGACCTTCAATTAGGGCATCCTCTGCCCGGATAAGCCCTGTGTGCGTAAAAAGGATCGCATCTGCACCCATAAATGGTGAATAGTCAATATCGACAGTCAGTTGATTATTAGAAGCAAAGAGCGATGTCGATGCAAATAAACAGAAAAAAAGACGTTTCATTATTCCTCCTCCCTCAGAAAAAATTACTAAACCTTTGCTACTACGCTCCCAAGAAGGTCGTATCCAATTGCATCGGTAATAGTTACTTCGTACCACTCACCAAATACATCAACGGGTTCATGTTCATTCAAAACGACAATCCCATCAATTTCTGGACATTGTCCCTCATGCCTTCCTCGCATGAGTAGATCACTTTCAGAATGGTATCCTTCAACGAGAACGCGGATCGTTTGTCCAATAAATCTTTTCTGCGCCTTCTCAAGCGTTTTAGCTTGAAGTTTGGCAAGGTGATTTTTCCGTTTTCTTTTTACTGAATCAGGGTGGTGCCCTTCAAGTTTCGCCGAATAGCTTTTTTCTTCTTTTGAGTACTCAAAGATTCCAACATTCTCAAGGTGGTATTCCGAGACAAAATCACAGAGCTCTTTGTATTCCTCTTTAGTCTCACCAGGAAAACCAACAATCAGGCTTGTTCGAATAGAAATTGTAGGCATCTCCGAGCGAAGGGTATTAATGGTTGTAACCACCTGCTCCTTTGAGGTCGCACGATGCATACTTTTCAGAACACGATCATTTACGTGTTGTATTGGCATATCGAGGTATTTGCAAATCCGTTCATCACTCTTCATAAGCGCAATAAGCTCATCGGTAATTTCATCTGGATAGAGGTAAAGAAGGCGAAGCCAAAAATCTCCCTCTTCTTTGAGTAATTCTTTTAATACAACAAGCAATCCATCAGAACGTTTGTAGCCTAGATCTTTTCCCCAGTCGCCTAAATCTTGAGCAATGAGGATAATCTCTTTAACACCTCGCGCACGAAGTGCTCTGAACTCCTTTACGATTTGTTCAAGGGCTTTGCTCTTCAGAGGACCTTTAATTTCTGGAATAATACAATATGCGCACCGCTTTCTGCATCCTTCTGCAATTTTTAAGTAAGCATAGTGCTGAGGAGTTGAAAGCGTTCTTGGAACATCACCAGCCTCTAAAAAACTTTTTGCATCGGTGACTTGTTCTCCTTGTTTTTTAGACTGCACAGCTGCAACAATCCCCTTTACATCACCTGAGCCAAGCATGTAATCAACCATCGGGTAGGCATCAATAATTTCTTGCTTGTGAGATTGTACCATACACCCGGTTACGATCACCTTGGCACTCGCTTTTTTCCCTCTGATACAATTATTGATTGTATCGAGAGATTCTTGCCTAGATGCCTGTAAAAAACCGCACGTATTGATGATAATATAGTCTGCATCAACAATGTCTTCTGTAGGTTCATACCCATGGTGAATAAGGGTCCCGAGCATGACCTCGGTATCAACGAGGTTTCTAGGACAGCCCAGTGAGATGAAATACATCTTATTTCCCCCATGATCGAAATGAGGTGTAGCTGTATCGCAGGATGAGGGGTCTTTCTTATCTTGTAAAACTGTTAGCATGGCAAGGTATTGTACGACCCTCTCCAATAATTTGAAAGAGGAGTTTTCGTTACCGCCATTTCAAAACTGCCGCTTCTGAAGCAAAGTGAGTATTAAAAAATTTACTTGTGCTGCTTCAGCAGACTACACTGCAAGTGCCTCTGCAACATCAAGTACCGCCCGGCGTCTTTGGAATGGGGTACAGCGATGCCCTCCCTCTTCCCAAAAAGCGAGTTTACCTGCTTCGGGGTGAGACCGATGGTGTTCGAGGCTTTTATACAGGGCTCCATATATGGCATATTGGATCTCAATAGAAAGCGTAGAAAAGATAGCCCCAATCCGTTCATGATCGATGTAGTTGGAACCATTAGTTTTTAAGAGTGTATATAGCTCTAAAAGATTTTTTCGTTGGGTTAGCTTTTCTGAAACTCGCTCTAGCACCTCTACTGACTCCACCAATTTTTTATTTTGTTCAGTCCCTTTTCGTACAGCAGCTGAAAGCCCTCGGATAGCCCCGGCATCCATTTTTGGATGTTCCTTTGACAAACATTGAATAATTTTCTTAAAATATTCTTCCTGTTTCATGGTTGTTCCATACTTTTCCATTGCTTCCCAGGATGATGCAATGGTTATCCAAAACAACTCCTGATTTGTCATGGATCTACTGAAGAGCATTTCATGAAGATTTTTTCTAAAAAATAACGGGAAGTCTCGGTCTCTAAAGATGAGTCGACCACTTCTTTCCTTCAATTTGATAAAAAGGGTTTCAAGAGTGGATAACTCCTCCCGAAACGGATTAGCAGAGTCGTAAGTAGCATGCCCTAAATCATGTAAATAAAACGCCGTTCCCTTCCCTTCTCTACCATGAATCAACTTTGGGAGGCTCGTTATCGCTGATGGAACACCAATGACTCTTGAAGAACCTGAACAGTCTTCCCATTTTTTAGAATACCCAAAGGTGAAGTCCAATTCGATCGAGTTCGTATCAAAACCTATCTCACTAAGCAAACGGAAAATACCGGGCGGGAGTAGAAGTAAAAAATCACTCCCATCAGCTTCAACCATGCAAAAGGTAAACTGCATAAAGTGTTTTCTAAATTCGAGGTCAAGCATAGTCCCATCAGCAACGATATCTGGCAATTGTCGAATACGTTCCATGCATAGTACAAATTTCCGTTCGATAGGACTCACCTCATCAAGTCGAGAGAGTAATAAATCTATCTGAGCTTTTGTGAAATAAGGCTTCAGTGCAGCCGAAAAATAGTTGTAAACAAGGGTATTATCAGATGCTAATGGCTCTATACATCTTTCTTTAGGAGCATACGTACGCACCACATACGTATAGAGCATCGTAGTCACCATTTCATCTTTCGTCAGCCTTCCTTCGTAATATCCCTTTACAGCGTGAAGTGCAACTTCACTTGGAAGCGTCTCATAGGGATATTCTCCCTGTCGAATACTTTCGATAATTTCATGATGTGTTTCTCGATCAGAAATCCTGATTATTCCAGAAACTATTTCTCGTAGCTCATGTGGTTTTACGCGGCAAAATAGCTGTTCGTTCTTAATTTCAATAGGATCGGCACTCACCGATGTTAAGGGATTTAGCGGAACAACACACCAATGAAAACCAGTGTCACGAGTGCCCTTCCCGGGACCAATGAGAAAATCACTGGAAAAGTATCTATCTACGATAGCCCTGATTTTACTAGGATCTCCCTCTTCATCAATTTCTACTGTGCCGCAACGAAATTGACCATCTTTCCAGCTGACTGTTATACCACTCATCCAATCACCCTCTATTAAGATTGAATAAAGTAATGGTACTCATCTCAGAATTAATGACAACACAAGTTTGTCAATGGCACTAGAGAATAAAAAATGATTTGATGCTCAAGTGTTTACGTACAAAAAAGGCCCTAATAAACGCCGATATGATAATGGAGCTTCCTAGAACAGACACAGCTCCTAAAAGGCCGTATTCTGGTATGAAAATGATATCACCAAGAAAAATGTAGGCAATTTGGGTGACCGAGAGCCAAAAGTTCAATACCTGATGCTTTGTATAAACAAGCAATGCTCCCGCAGAGTTAAAACAAAGGCCTATAAAAAAGCTGACAGCAACAATACTAAGCGGGATATCTGCTGCTGGAAAACTTTTACCAAAGAGAGAGAGAATCGGTCTACCGAAAATGAAAATCCCAAAGAGAAAAATAAGCGCTGGCACTATTTTAAAGAGGTTCATTTTGTTGAGAAGTGTTTGGAGTTTCTGCACATCGTTTTTTCCCATGAGAAGAGCTATCTGAGGGTTTACAATCATGTCTATTGCTGTACCAAACACGTAAATAGATCCACAAATAACAGATATGGCAGCAAATTGCGCAACACTTCGCTCATTATGAGAAAGCAACTCTATCAAAACGATATCGATAGACATAAGCCCTGCAAAAATAGCGGTCGATATAAGCATTTTCCATGAAGTTTCCCTCCATAATTCCTGCTCATGTATTGGTTTCGCTTCCCACACATCTTTTGGGAAAAATCGTCGACAAAGATAGAGCTGATAGAGCGCTGTGATTGTAAAACCAAAGGCAATGATGAAGACAACGCTAAATCGAAGTTGATCTCTACCAAACCAACTTCCCGCAAACACTTTCCAAAAAACGAAAAGTAGAACATTGATGATAAAGGTAATACCAATGCTTGTAATTCCACTGAACACTGTGGAGTGGTAATACTTTTTCAAGGCTTGAAGAACCATGGCTAGCATCGTATTCAATGCATATATTGGAACGAGCCAGATAGAGTATACCATGATATGCCATCGCTCAAACGCCGTCCCTTTACTAGAAACAATCATACTTATAAACACTATAAAAGAGCTTAAAAGAAGAATAAAAAAGGCGATTCCGAAGATTACCTCATAACTCCACCGAATAAACCCGTGAAGTCTCCCATAATCCTTTGCTTCAAGATACTGCGGAAAAAATTTTACGATGGAAAGTTCTGTACCAAGAAGGGCAAAAGGAGCAAAAAAAACAAGTAATTGAAGGACCACACAAATGTCACCATAGTCCATCGGCTCAAGCATGTTTGACATGATAAGATTGAAAACATAGTTCGATGCATACGCAATCAAAACTATGGTAAGAAGTATGCTATTGTCTTTAAAGAGCGAACCCAGGGTCCGATTGTCTTGCGTGTCCATATGCTGAACACTAGCAAATGAAACATGACAAGTAAATAAAGTTTTTAGGCAGCAGAAAAGCTGCCCTACTCACATAAACTATCTGTTTTCAGGAGCGCTTAGTACACCAATATGTACACCAAGATACTTACCGATACCCCTAATGGTGTTTCTTCCACCTTTAGTATACCTCTCTTCTACAGGTGTGTTTGGAATGCTACTTGTTCCAACTGAAAACTGGAAGGAACTACTCACGCAGTTCTTCACACAAAAATCAAGGTCCGCATCATATATATTTTTTTCAGCCCTGAAGAGGGCATCCGATGCAAAATTTTCTCGCTGAGGAGGTATTAGCTTGATAGGCACGGCACCTTCAGGAGGAGGAGCACCACGCTTAACACCTCGAATCACCACGCCTCTCTCTCGAAAAAGGATAGCGGGGTTTAAGCCAGATCCAATATATCCAGAATCTCTAAACGTTCCTGTTTCCCTATCATAGCTCTCATCAAAGTCTGCATCAGCACCCCGGCCTGGGATTGCCCATGCATCAGGTGGTACCCAGTATAATTCAGTATCTCCCGCAAGGACTGCTTTTCGAGTCATAGTATTAATAATCTCGGCTTCTTCTTCACTTTCTTCATTAAAGCTTTCAAATGCTTTCACTTCAAGGGTATCAGCAATTTCATCAGGTGTATAATCTCTGAAAAAGAGATCTAGACATTTTCCTCTAGTAAACCATCTGGAAACAGATGGTACTAATGAGTTGAAATCATCAAAACGTGCGGCGCTCATATCAGGCATAACATCGCTTTGAACCTTGTGTAATATTTCGCTCGTCAGGTGGTGGTGTACAGCTTCCGCAAGTCTTGGAAAATGCCTTCGAACTTCTCTCTGTCCAAATGAATCAATCGTATGGTTTTTAAGTTGCTGTACGGCTCGTTTCCATTTGCTGGTTGCATCTGCACCATTATAATGCTGATCCACAATCGCCCGTGTTGCACGAATCCATGTAGGTTGACAAACACCAATCGCTCTCCACAATGATGCAACCATTGACACTTTTGCACCTTGATCAAAGCTAGGGTTCTCTAAAAATGCAATGATTAACTTCATGTACTGCCGCATATCATCGCGAAACATCCTGCATCCAGCACGAGGTATAAATGGTATGGGGTTATCTCGAATCGCTTCTGGCGCTTCAGCTAAAAGAACAATCTGCTGCAGTCTATTTCTCAAAGAATCTCTGCTAAAGTCTCCAAATGGCCCGTCAGCTGCAGCCATTATGTCTCCATCCCATTCATCTGGAATCAACCGGTCCATTTCATCCAAGATAACTTGAGTTGTAGGAACGCTTTCGATAACTCGCTTTGTTTCTTCGTCACCTAAGACATCGGAAGGAAGGTTGAATAAATTTTTTATTGATAGGTGATAGGAGGAGATACCATTACCAAGTGTCTGATTATACAGCTCTTGATTTTCCGTGAAGTGCATGTATTTGTAGGTAACTCCGAAAAGAAAGGGAACAACAAAGAGGATCGATAAGATCCCAATAGCCGCTCTTCCCACATAATCGATTAGGTCAGCAGGATCAGTATCGATCATCTGCACGACTTCTCCATCATCTCCTCGAGCGATAGTTATAGATCTATATCCACCCGCAAGGGTTAAAAATCCCGTAGATTTATTTGCAGCATCTAATAGAAAATTACCGTTCTCTAGACCCAATGTTTGTGAGCAAACGCCCTCTAGAACACCCACCATCTAAATCACCATCATTTTTATAAAAGAGGCCATTGTAGCTCATTTCTCAGTTTTTAAAGAAATGATAAATTTATTTATTTCCTATAGGACTTCCTCTATAAAAGTTTGTAAGAATCTTCTGATCTCTTTTTTCGCGGTCCCCGGCCTACATGTAAAATTATTAAGCATAATACAGAAATTGTATGATCGCCCATCTTGAAGCACGATATACCCTGCCAAATTATTTATACCAGACATTGTGCCCGTTTTCCCGAAGACTCTTGCCCCGTTAATACCATCTAGGACTGCAAGCGTTCCACTCGCTCCTAGCTCGGGTAGCGCATCGACCGCCTCACGAAGCTCGGGAGCACGACGCATAGCTCGAATGAGACCTACCATATTTTTGGGACTCCCAATATTTGTTCGAGCAGCGCCACAACCATCTTTAAGGTGCACTATAACCCCGAGGTCAGCAAGTGTTTTTTTTACAATTGAAAGCCCTCTTTTACTCTCACCATTTCCCAAGGTTTTCAGGAGATGCTCCGCGTACAAGTTATTACTTGATTGTAACATTTCTCGAACAATTTGTTTTAATGGAGGTGATTTTTTTGTACTAATTATTTCAGTAGCACCCTGGACTCCCCCTTTCTTCCGAACAACTTTTGCAGGATTGGCGAGCTGAAGATGTCTTGAAAATGTTTCCGCAGTAAATCGCGCTGGATCTGGAATCGCTCCCCTAATGGAAAATTCTTCAACTCCAGAGGGAATAGTTCCTCTATATATTTGGAGAGGCGAGTACTCAGAACCATAAATATAACCATGGTCTCCAGATCCTTTTGGTCCTGTCTTCATTTCATTTGAGATAGTAAGGGTAGGAATGACGGGATCTACCTTTATGACCTCCGCTTTTTCTCCAATCTGACTACCTGGAGCAAATGTTACTCGATACGAATTTTGATTAATGCTCAGTCCGCTCGCGCCCGCCGCATAGTAATTCCCAAGATCCATATACTCCCAGTGCGGTGATGTACTTAAGGTTTCAAAACAACTCGCATCTGCAATGACCCGCCCGGAGACAGCGTGAATACCCTTTCTTTTTACCGCAAACCCCCACTCTGGTATTACATCAAGAGCAAGTGTCGGATCTCCACCACCACGAATGATGAGATCACCCTGCAGTCCCCCCTTCTTATCGATAACCCCACTGTATTCGAGTGTTGTCTGATATCGAAATGCTCCTCCTAATTTTTCAATTGCTACATACCCCGTCGCAAGTTTCGTAAGCGATGCGAGTTGCAAGTTGAGATCGCTGTTATGAGCAAGGACTTCCTTTCCGGAAGCCGCATCTTCAATATATACACCAATAATTGCTCCATCAAGTTCAGGATCAATTGCAAAAAAATCAGCAATTGTAGTTGCATGGATAGAAGTTATAAGAAAAAGAGAAAAGAGTGTCCATTTCATGAAGTACCCGATTATTGATTTACACTGCGATTTGCTAGCTTACTTAGAGGAAGTCAAAAGCGCAACCCCTTTTGATGAAGTTTCAAGGTGTAGTATCCCGCAGTTGGAAGAGGGTGGTGTAAATACACAAATATGTGCTGTATTTACAGAAACAGTAAAAGGCTCATCACAATGTGCTGAGAAGCAAATTGATGCTTTTTCAGAACTCCCCCCTGCTGTAGTGAGATTTGCTATTGCGATAGAGAATGCATCAGCTTTGCTAGAAGAAGAGGAATCTTTTTCTCTCTTGATCGAACGTCTGGATATCATGCCAAAGCCTGTATACATCTCGCTTACATGGAATGACGAGAACAGATTTGGAGGAGGGAATAAAACAGATGTCGGGTTGAAAAAAGATGGAAAGCTGCTTCTTGATCTCATGGATAAAAGTTCTATTTCGCTTGATTTAAGCCACACCTCAGATGCCTTAGCCCATGAAGCTTTAAACTATATCGATAGCAATTCACTTGAAATCCCTGTCATTGCTTCTCATTCAAATTCGAGAAAAGTACATGACGTAAAGCGAAACTTGCCAGATGAATTGATACAAGAAATCATCCGACGAAAAGGGCTTATTGGGCTCAACGGTATTACCCATTTTCTTGGTGGTTCACCTGAAGCAATCGTTCAGCATATTGAACATATTGTTTCTCTTGGAGGTGAAGAAATTATCGGGTGTGGTGCCGATTTTTTCGGAGGAATCACATTAAATAATATGAATTTTACAGGGCCCTATTTTTTCGATGAGTTTAAAAATGCTTCTTTATATCAAGATAGACTACAAATCGTCGAAAAAGCATTTGGCTCTGAAATTACAGAAAAACTTGCATGTAAAAATGCCCAAACCTTTTTCAAACGGCTCGACTGCCAGGAGATAATGTAATGCAAATTGATGCAAAAACCATTTTTTTCTATTCGCTAATACCCGCTGCAGTTGGAGTACTTGGTGGCTTTATGCCCACACTCTTTCGCGTTCGAGAAAAAGCGCTTGCTGCCTTGCAACACTTTGTAGCTGGGGTCGTCCTTGCAGCGACTGCAACAGCCGTTGTTCCCGAGGTAATGAAAAGCACGAGCAGTACACCAATCTGCGTCGGATTTATTGTAGGTGTCTTCGCGTTACTCCTCATACATGCAATTGCACACAAGATAGAAGACATACGGGCAAAATCATTTCCCTTAGGCGGCATATTTGCAAGCATGCTTGATCTTTTTATCGATGGTATTCTTATAGGAATCGCTTTTTCTGTTGGAAAAGGAACTGGCTTCCTTGTCACTCTTTCTCTTTCACTCTGCGCTTTTTTCCTCTGTTTGACTATCGGAGGAATGGTCCATGGATTCTTAAGTAGACTCATCAGCACACTCTTTATTGCTGCAATGCTTCCATTAGGCGCATTCGTTGCTTCACTCCTTGTTCCTATGCTCTATTCGTCCCTCTATTATGAAGTGATTTCATTTGGTCTAGCCGGACTTCTTTTTCTCGCGTGTGAAGAACTCCTTAAGTCTGCTCATCAGAAAAAAGATACGATGTTAACTACAGCTCTTTTTTTTGCTGGGTTCTTACTCATCCTAGCTATGAAGCCATTGCTCAGCACATAAATCCCTGTCGAGCAGGTATCACTTTTTTATAAAATTTTTTGTACAAAAAGTTTCATTTCGGTGATATAGGGTTGGATGGAGCTTGTATGAAAAAGTACACTATTTCTCGGGTCTCACTCTACTTATTAAGTATCGCGACTATTGCAAGTTTGAAGGATATTCCCGCACTTGCAGAGTATGGTCCAAATGTAATTTTTTACCTTATTCTTGCGCTTATATTTTTCTTTCTTCCAATTACCTTTATTTCAATTGAGTTGACAACTCTGTTCCCAAGAGAGGGTGGTGTATATCTTTGGGTGCGTGAAGCATTTGGAAATCGCCTTGGATTTGTAACCATATGGTTGCAATGGATGGGAAACATTTTTTGGTTTCCAACCATGCTCTCCTTTGCTGCTGCAATCATCGCGTATATTTTATATCCCCCTTTTGCGAAAAATCAGATGTTTATGGTTTCTACCGTTTTGTTTTCCTTTTGGGGCTTATCGTTTTTGAATACACTTGGGCTTAAAGTCGCAACTCGAGTAGCGACCTTAGGTGCGCTCATTGGAACACTCCTTCCTGGTATTTTTATCATCCTTCTCGGGGTGCTCTGGTATTCTACAGGGAATCAAACCACAGAGTCGTTTGAATGGGACGGTTTTTTCCCTCTGTTGGGAAACACAAAAAACCTCGTCTATTTAAGCGCAGTTTTACTCGCCTTTTTAGGAATGGAACTTCCAGCTGTACATATCGAAGATATAGAAGAACCTAAAAAGGATTATCCAAGAGCCCTTATTTGGGCTATGGTTACTCTTTTCTTTTTGTTTCTTTTTGGATCGCTTGCAGTTTCATCCGTCGTACCAAAAGATACATTGAACATAGAAACCGGAGTGATGCAGGGATTAGAGTTTTTCTTCCAGCAGTACAATATCCGATGGATGACCTATCTCTTTGCTATTCTCACAGCTATTGGCGCATTCTCAAATTTGAATGTTTGGATCTTGGGCCCCACTAAGGCACTAATGGTCGCTGGGAAAAATGGAGACCTTCCCCCATTTTTTCATAAAAAAAATGAAAACATGATGCCCACAAATCTCCTGATATTACAGGCGATTTTAGTCACCATTCTTTCACTTGTTCTCCTCATGGTTCAAGATGCTGCATCAATATATTGGTTGCTTGGATCTCTTACAGCGAATCTCTACATCATTATGTACATGTTTATTTTCGTTGCGGCTTTGATTCTTCGGAAAAAATATCCGGTTGAACAGCGTCAGAATTCACCAAATATGCCAGCTCCTCTGTTTTACATTCTTTTTTTCTTAGGGATGTGCGCATTTGTTTTTGGAATCGGAACAAACTTTGTTCCACTTTCCACCTTTAGTGAAGGAGAAACCACCGTATATGAAGTCACAGTTCTTGTTCTCACGTTATTGAGTTTTCTCTCTCCATTTATCATATTAAAATTCAAAAAACCTTCCTGGGATATCCATCGACAAGAAATGGAAACGCATGCAAAGGACGTATCGAATGAAGAATAACATCCTGATTATTGATCCCACAACAAAGTCAAATGAAAGCACAGCACACTCACTCCACGATATCGCAGAAGCAATTAATGACCAAGGCCTCGGAACCTTCATCACCACCTCCGCTGAGGATGGTCTCCTCTCATTCCAAAAAGACCAGAGTTTTGCAGCAATCATTATGGACTGGCAGCTCAAAGGGGTGATTCATGATAAGGAAGTCAATGCTGAGGAAATTGTACGCTACATCCGTTCGAGAAATGACCTGATCCCTATTTTTCTCTTTACCGAGAAAAACAAAATCATGGAAGCCTCTCCTCATCTACTTGAGGAAGTAAACGGGTATATTTGGAAAACAGAGGAAACAGCTTCATTTATTGCAGGAAGAGTTGTCCAAGAAGCCAAACAATACCTTGACTCTCTCTTACCTCCTTTCTTTAAGAAACTCCGCAACCATGCAATAAGTAGCAAATATGCATGGCACACTCCTGGTCATTCGGGAGGCGTTGCATTTTTGAAATCTCCAGTTGGACGTGCATTTTATGATTTCTATGGAGAAAACATCTTCAGAACTGACCTTTCAGCATCGGTTGCAGATTTAGGGTCTATTTTCGAACATAGTGGAGCCAAAGGTGTAGCAGAGAAGCATGCTGCTGATTTATTTAATTCTGACATCACCTATTTTGTAACAGCTGGAACATCGACTGCAAACCGAATTATTTTCAGTGCTCACCTCAAACGAGGCGACACAGTTATCGTAGATAGAAACTGCCATAAATCAATTCTTCATTCCCTTATTCTCACAGGGGCAAATCCTGTATACCTCTCCCCTACAAGAAACCCATATGGGATTATTGGAGGTATAGATAAAGAATCGTTTACGAAAGAATACATCGAGCAGCAAATCAACGAATCACCTCTCGTCACCGACAAATCCAAACCTCCCAAGATGATAGTTATTACAAATTCCACATATGACGGGCTTCTGTATGACGTCGATATCATTCGTGAACAACTTAAAGAGTATATCGATGTAATCCACTTCGATGAAGCATGGATTTCATATGCTCATTTCCATCCATTCTACGATAAAAGGCATGCAACCTCATTTGCATCTTCAGACGAATACCCCACAATGTTTGCAACACAGTCCCCACATAAGCTACTCGCAGCGTTTTCTCAATCGTCAATGATACATGTAAAACAAGGGAAAAAGCCAATTGACGAAGAGCATTTAAACCAGTCATTCATGATGCACTCTTCTACGTCTCCTCAATATACGATTGTAGCATCGTGTGACGTTTCAGCTCATATGATGAAAGGTACTCTCGGAAAAACACTAATCGAGGATACCCTCGAGGAAGCACTCGTTTTCCGAGAAAAAATGGAACAGATTCAAAACGACCTTCAAGAAAATGAAGATCCAAAGCAACGATGGTGGTTTTCTATATGGGAACCTCATACCGTTTCCCAAAAACTGGTGCGCCACGCATGGACATTGAAGCAAAATGATTCATGGCATGGATTCCCCAAAGTATCCAATGACTTCCTGATGCTTGATCCCCTCAAGGTAACCATCTTAACACCAGGTCTAGAAGCCAGCGGAGAAATGAGTGAT
>Ga0070729_10000612_pt1 | contig 70859 bp, 57 predicted proteins | sample tdDd472_FD_66725 | JGI IMG/M metagenome (GOLD analysis project Ga0070729, IMG submission 66725) | Marine sediment microbial communities from the Atlantic coast under amendment with organic carbon and nitrate - tdDd47.2 | ecosystem: Environmental > Aquatic > Marine > Coastal > Sediment | place... | reverse complement strand
TGCTTCCCGCATTAAAGCCCGCTTTTGCTCTTTATCCCCAGGTGCTCCATGATATGGGGAAGAAACTTCCGGAAAGTAAAACCGGCAAAAAGAACAGCAGCTCTGCCCGAAAGTTTTTTAAAAAGCGAAAAAATAAAAAGGCCTGGGATCTCACAAAGCTCCCTGATGTGCCCCTGCCGTTAACTTCCTCACCCAGAACAGAAAAACCAGCTACGGTTTCTTTGTCTGAAAAGAAGCCCTCAGGTAAAAATAAAGACATCACAGAAAAAGAACTCCTTGCAGTCATGTACCGTATTCGCTGCTTCGAAGAACACCTAAAAGAAACTTTTGCCTCCGGGGAGCTGCCCACTGAGGCGATTCATCTTTCGATCGGCCAGGAGGCGGTTGCCGCGGGAGTCTGCGCGCAGCTTCGGGATAGTGATTACCTCAATACGACTCATCGCGGCCACGGGCATATTATCGCAAAGGGAGCAGACCTGCAGGGAATGATGGCTGAGCTTTACGGCAGGCGCACGGGACTCTGCAGCGGTAAAGGGGGATCGATGCATGTCACCGACAGCAGTAGAGGCATCCTGGGAGCCAATGGTATCGTCGGGGCCGGCTACCTTCTCGCCATGGGGGCGGGCTTTTCTCTTAAGAATGTCGGGGGTGATGATATCTCCGTGGTCATTGCGGGAGACGGATCGGTCAACCAGGGGATGTTTCATGAAGCAATGAACATGATGAGTCTTTTTCACCTGCCGGTTCTTGTGGTGGTTGAAAACAATCTCTACGGTGAGTTTACTTCCGTTGAAAATCATTCGGCGGTAACGGAGATGTACCGGCGGGCTGAGGCTTATAATATTGAAGCCCATCGTTTTAATGGTAATGATGTTCGTGAGGTCTTCAATGGTGTCGGGGATATCATTGAAGCAATTCGCCAGGATCGGCGGCCCCGTCTCATTGAGCTGATGACCTACCGGTGGAGGGGCCACATGGAAGGGGATACTGAGGCATACCGGCCTGAGAAAGAAAAAGAAAAGTATATAAATGAAGATCCGATTATCAGTCATGAAATGTATTTATCAGAAGAGGGAACCATGACACCGGCAGATATTGAGGATACAAAGAAAAAAGTGGTAGAGGAAGTTAAGGCGGCCGTTGCCTTTGCCCGAGACAGTGAAGAACCAGAGCTCACCTCTCTCATGGATTCTGTCTATATACAGGAAGACAGCTCATTATGGAATGATGCATTGATACCGCCACCGGAGTGTGATTCTTTTTTGTCTGTTTCCGCGGCAATAAACAGGGCCCTTGAAGATGAGATGAACAATGATGCGGGGGTCTTTCTCTGGGGAGAGGATGTTACCCTCGGGGGATACTTTAATGTCACTGACGGCCTTGTGGATACTTTTGGCACAGGCAGAATTATTGATACACCAATCAGCGAAAATGCAATTGTAGGCGGGGCGGTGGGAGCCGCCATGACGGGAATGCGGCCTGTGGCGGAAATACTCTTTGGAGATTTTTTAAGCTGCTGCATGGATCCGATTCTCAACCAGGCCGCCAAGCTTCGCTACATGACCGGGGGGCAGGCCTCGATTCCTTTGACGATTCGAACGCCCCTGGGGAGTGGTATCGGCATGGCTGCTCAGCATTCACAATCAATGGAACGCTTTTTTGCCGGTATTCCGGGATTGATTGTTGCAGCGCCATCGGATGCGTACTCTGCGAAGGGTCTTCTGAAAAGTGCCATTCGTTCAAATAATCCTGTTTTGTTTTTTGAGCATAAACTTCTTTATCCATTAACCGGGCCGGTTCCTGAAGAAGAATATTTTTTGCCCCTCGGAAAGGCACGGGTGGTTCAGACAGGGAATTACTGTACCATCGTTTCGTGGCTTATGGGAACAGGGATTGCCCTTGAGGCGGCAAAAATTCTTGAAGAAAAGGGCCTCGATGTAGAAGTCATTGATTTGACGACCCTCTATCCCCTTGACTATACAACAATCCTCGAATCGGTTTCAAAAACAGGAAAACTCGTCGTAGTTGAAGAAGGAAATTCTTCTTTCGGTATCGGAGCTGAAATAATTGCCGGTGCTGCTATCGGGGGATTCGGGCTTTTGAAGTCTCCTCCCCTCCGACTCGGGGCTGCTGAATGTCCTGTTCCCTATGCAAAAAACCTTGAACAGGGGATGCTTATAACGCCTGAGAGAGTTGCCCGGGAGATCACGGTTCTTTAAAGAGAGGCTCTTTTAACAAAAATGCCAGGGCCTCTCCCAGCGCGGAAAGAGAATAGGGCTTTAAAAGAAAAGCGGAGAGGCCCGGTTTTATCGCACGCTGAATTCGGTCGGTCTCTGCGTAGCCGCTCGCGATGAGTGCCTTCAGGTCAGGATAGATTTTTAATATTTTCCGGTAGGTTTCCAGACCGTCCATGCCACCCGGCATGATCATGTCGAGTATGACCAGGGCGGGTTTTTCCTGCTGCACCATCTTGAGGGCCTCTTCACCACTTCCTGCGGTGAGAGGAGAATAGCCAAGGGTAAGCAAAAGGTCTGAAGCAATTTTTAACTGGTCAGGGATATCATCAACAACCAGAATGTGCTCTCCTTTCCCCTTCAGGCTTTCAATTGGGACTATTTCTTTCCTCTTAACTACTTCTTCTTCTGTTACAGGAAAATAAAGAGTAAAAATGGTACCCCCGGAGCTGCTTGAAACATCAATGTATCCCTCATGGTCCCGGATGGTTCCCCATACCACTGAGAGTCCGAGGCCAGTGCCGCTCCGTCCTAATTTTTTCCTCGTGTAGAATGGTTCAAAAATGTGTTCAAGGTCATTCAGCTGTATACCTGAGCCGCTGTCTTTTACCAAAAGCAGTGAATATTCGCCGGGAGGGATGGTTTCGTATACCTGGAGTGGTTTATCGATTATACAAGTTTCCGTGGTGATGTATATTGTACCCACATCGTTAATTGCTTCCGCGGCGTTAATAACCAGATTCATGATAGTCTTGGATATATGAACAGGAGATCCTGAAATGTTTTTAAGGTCATTGCCAAAGTGCATATCAATGACAATGGTATCTTTTTCTTCGACAAGTCTTTGGTGTTCCGGACTATTAAGGTAATCCTCAAGGACGATATTTAAATTAATTATTTCCGGGGAGGGAACATGGCGGCGCGCCAGGGAGAGAAGATCCTGCACAACAGCGGCGGCCCGGATTCCTGAATATTTAATTGTTTTCAGGGGAGACTTCATCGGATCATCATCAGGAAGTTTGTACAGCAGCATGTCAGGATAGGTGACTATGCCGGAGAGTATATTGTTCAAGTCATGGGCAACGCCACCGGCAAGGTGGCCCAGTGCCTCCATTCTTTCTGCACGCTGGAGGCGGTTTTTCAGCGATTCTTCTTTTTTATGCATTGAGATGAGACTTTTTACCAGTACGGAAATAGATACAGAAGTGGTTACATTAAGAAGGAAAAAGTTCATCAGGCCGGAGAGCATGGTTTCCAGGGAAGTAAAAAAAGGAAGGGTAGTGCCAATGATTTTATTATAAAAAAGAAGAGCTATAACTATAATAGTTGCACTGTTTAGTGTTACGGAAATTATTGAAGCGCGGGTTCCCATCAGTATCGCGGTGAAGATAGAAAAGGAAAAGAGCCAGACAGGGCCGCCGCTTAAAGGACCGATGAAAAGAGTTACATACACGCCTATAATGTAGAAGATAGATAAGAGTATTATGAAGCGGATATTAAAATGTATTTTTTTTGTAAAAACAGCTGCAAGTGAAATAAGATAGACTGTCAGGGTTATAAAAAACACATTCCAGTTGTGGTGGCGGAAAGCGACGAAAAGGGCCGATAGAATTGCAGCAAGCGCCAGGATCTGTGCAGGCAGAATGAAGGCGGTGAATATTTTTACACGCCACCATGAAAGAGAATCTCCGGGTTCCACACCGCTGGCACTGATGTGCGTGAAAATTCTATGAAAAAGAACCATGTATGCAGATTGTATTTTTCTGAATGGATTCATTTTTCCCCTTACCCTGATTTCATTATAATTTTTTTATTTTTAGTCGTCCAGACTTTTATTGTTTTGAGGTTGAGGGTTTGCCGGTGAAGGAAAGCACGCCGGGGAGGGTATAAAAAAAGAGCGGCTTAAAAAGCCGCTCTTTTTATAGAGATTCCTGTAAAAGGAATTATTTGCCTTGTGCTTCTTTTGCGCCTTCGATCATCATTTCAACAACTGAAGGATCAGCAAGAGTAGAAGTGTCTCCCATTCCTGACTTGTCGAAGTCACCAGCTGCAACTTTCTTCAGGATTCGACGCATGATCTTTCCTGAACGAGTCTTGGGAAGTGAATCTGCCCACTGGATAACATCAGGAGTCGCGATAGGTCCGATCTCCTTACGAACAGTCTGGATGAGTTCTTTTTTAAGTTCGTCTGTCTTTTCAACACCTGCGTTAACAGTAACGAAAGCGTAGATTGACTGACCTTTAACAGGATGAGGATATCCAACAACAGCAGATTCAGCAACTTTGGCGTGTGAAACGAGTGCTGATTCAACTTCTGCGGTTCCCATTCTGTGTCCGGATACGTTGATAACATCATCAACACGACCGGTAATCTGGTAGTATCCGTCTGCATCTTTACGGCAGCCGTCACCGGTGAAATATTTGCCGGGGAACTGTGCGAAATAAGTATTGAAGAATCTTTCAGTTTCGCCGTAAATTCCTCTCATCTGGCCTGGCCAGCTTTGAGTAATACAGAGATTTCCTTCAATTTTTTCGCCTGGCTTCCAGGGGATTTCTTTTCCTTCATCATCAACGATGAGGGGGTTACATCCGAAGAAAGGAACAGTAGCCATCGCAGGCTTGATGTCAATACATCCGGGGAGCGGGGTGATAAGGATACCACCGGTTTCTGTCTGCCACCAGGTGTCAACAATGGGGCAATTTCCGCCGCCAATCTTGTTGTAGTACCAGTTCCATGCTTCAGGGTTGAGAGGCTCACCAACAGATCCGAGAAGTTTCAGTGAAGAGATGTCATGCTTCTCTACCCATGAATCACCTTCTTTGGCGATAGCGCGAATAGCAGTAGGAGCGGTGTAGAAAATATTAACTTTATATTTCTCTACGATTGCCCAGAAACGTCCGACATCAGGATATGAAGGAACACCTTCGAACATAATGGTAGTTGCACCATTAGCAAGAGGTCCATATACAATGTAGCTGTGTCCTGTTACCCAGCCGATGTCAGCTGTACACCAGTAAACATCGCCATCATGGTAGTCAAAAATCATTTTGTGGGTAAAAGCAACATATGTCAGGTAACCACCGGTTGTATGCATAACACCTTTAGGTTTACCAGTTGAGCCTGAGGTATAAAGAATGAAGAGGGGATCTTCTGCGTCCATTTTTTCAGGTTCGCAGTTGGCATCAACTTTTGCCATTTCTTCTTCGTACCATTTGTCAACTTTATCATTCCAGTCAACTTTGATTTTGTCATCAACACGCTTAACAACAAGGTGTGTATGAACGTTGGGGCATTCTGCAAGGCACTTGTCTGCATTGGCTTTCTGGGGAACAGCTTTTGCTCCACGGAAAGTTCCATCACATGATACGAGTACTTTACTGTCACAGTCAAGAATTCTGTCTCTGAGGGCTTCAGCAGAAAATCCGCCGAATACTACAGAGTGGATAGCACCGATTCTGGTACAGGCAAGAATACCGAATGCAAGCTCAGGAATCATGGGGAGGTAGAAAGTAACAACATCGCCCTTCTTAACGCCGCTGGCTTTAAGAACGTTTGCGAGTTTACATACCTGCTCATGAACTTCTTTGTAGGTGAATTTTTTGTCTTCGTTTGGATCGTTTCCTTCCCAGATAATCGCGACCTGATCGCCACGTTTGTCAAGGTGTCTGTCAAGACAGTTGTAAGATACATTAACTTTAGCGTTTGTGAACCATTTAACATAAAGGTCTTTGTAATTGTCGCCATAGTTACAATCCATGACTTTGTCCCATTTTTCGAACCAGTCGACATATTCATCGGCTATTTCGGCCCAAAAAGTTTCGGGATCTTCTACAGACTTTTTCCACATTGTGTCATACTGCTCACGGCTGTTTATAAAAGCCTTTTTTCTAAATGAATCTGGTACTGGATAAATCTCTTTAAGCTTAACTTCTCCCATCTGAAACCTCCGAAAAGAGTTAAATTACTATATACATGGTAATTGCCGGCTTGTTCAAGTTTACCTGGTTGCAATCCGGGCAATACCTGTAATTGCTGATTTAATTTAAAAGCTTTGTTATGTTTCCCAAATAATTACTAAATATCTGAAAAGTTGTTTTTTTTATTTATGAGAGCTTTGTTTTCAGGTATTCGGTAATTGCGCTGTCATAGTCTGATGTCGTATCAAAGACTTTGACTGCAAGTTTGAAGTTAGTATCTCTACTGACTTCACCGTCTGTATTTTTCATGTCTTTAAGAACCATCTCGTAATCAGAAGGATCTATGATGACAGATACGCTTTCAAAATTTTTAGCTGCAGAACGGAGCATTGTCGGGCCGCCGATATCTATGTTTTCAATAGCATCTTCAAAGGTACAATCTGCTTTGGCAATGGTCTGCTTGAAGGGGTAGAGATTCACAACAATCATATCGATCGGTTCGATTCCATGTTCTTTCATGGTATTGACATGTTCAGGGTTTGATCTGAGGCCCAGCAGGCCGCCATGAATCTTTGGGTGGAGGGTTTTTACCCGGCCATCGAGCATTTCGGGAAAACCGGTGTGCTCAGAAACATCCATGATGTCGAGCCCCGCTTCTCTGAGGATTTTAGCTGTGCCGCCTGTTGACAGGAATTGAACACCGAAGGATGCAAGTTCCTGTGCGAATTCTACGACTCCAGTCTTATCAGAAACACTGATGAGGACCTTTTTTATTTTGGCCATACGATTTTTACCCTGTCAAAATTTTATATATGGTGTTGCAGTGTGTTGTCACTTTTAAGTAACCCACACCGTGACAATTTTATTTAATTTCATAATAATACAAGCATTTTTTGCGGGTCGCCTTTATTAATGGGGAATTAATTGCGGTTAGAAAGTAGTTTTTGAGACATAATGTCAGTTTTGGTGTTAAAATTTTTAATTTTGTCAGGAAGTTTATCCCTCTGCAGTCATAAAACCGGTATGGGTGAGTGACGGGGTTTTTTCTTCAGGCTCGAGGATGAGATACACCTGATGGAAAAGAAAAGACTTAATTGGTAAAAGAGAAGTTTTCTGGTTACTGTACGCTGATAAAACGATTAATAAATTTAATAATACGGTCCTTGTTGACATAACTGAGATGGGATCCCGCAAAGATAATGGCATACACACTCATTGCCGATCCGAGGACAAGGGCCATGGGAAGTTCAAGGTTTCCTCCAAAATAGCCATTGAGCCAGTTCAGGTGATTGTTAAAGGGGGTGCAGAGAATACTGGCAAATATGACGCTGCCTGCCGCAAGCCATTTAAGACCGGAAACTTTATGTTCATATGGTTTTTCGAATTCTTCAATTGTCCGCATAATCTGACTGGTGAGATTATGCGGCATGGTATCAACGGCAACCTCAGAAATCAGCAGAAAGGAATGCTGGTTTTTTTTGATTTCACTACGGCAGGCGGGGCAAAAGAAGGAATGAAGGCGCACCATGACTGATAACCTGGTATAGTCTTCCTGTTCAAGAAATCTGGTAATTGTTTTTTCACAGTTCATGATATTCCTCTGCTATAGTTCCCTGCAAGGTGTTTTTTAATATACGCTTTGCCCTTAAAACATGAGACTTAACTGTATTTACCGGAAAACCGGTTACTTTGCTGATTTCTTTATGAGACATGCTCATGAAAAAATAGAAATCTATGCAAATCCTGTATTTTTCAGGAAGTGTATCAACAGCCTTCTGGACCAGGTATCGAAGCTCTTCGCTCACATGATCCTTTTCAGGGGTCTCATGGTCCGATGAGAGCAAGACCGGCAGTTCTCCCTCAACACGGATGCTTTTTTTCCGGTTTATCCCCAGGTTATAGGCAATTTTAAAAAGCCAGAACCTGAAGGGAGAAAGCCCCCTGAAGCTTTTCAGGTTTTTATAAGCCTGAATAAAAACTTCCTGGGTGAAATCACTGGCGTCATCATTGTTATAAAAAAAACGGCGCCCGATTATAAAGATCTGTTTCTGGTACCGGTCGACTATTTCTCTAAAATCTTCCTGGTTTCCTTTTAAAACACTTCTTACAATCTGTTCATCAGATTTAAGTTCTCTCGTCATTATTTATCTTTCAGGAGTTTTAACCTCAAAATAAAATAAACAATCAGGCTTATCCCCAGGGAAAAGGGAAGTAGGCCGCTCAGGAGGCTGTAGCTGAAACCTTCCTTTATAAGAAAAAAGATAACCAGCGTAAGGCCGATACAGAGCAGCATGAGTCCTGAAAATATACTGAATGAATCACCATCAAATTCAATACGCTTATAACTTCCTTTATCAATCATCAGCATTCTCTGTTTATGGTTCCAGAGAAGATAAAAGAAGATAACACCACATCCCATGACGATTCCGACAATGGGTATAATACTGACTATGACCTGTGCTGCGGCTGATGGAACATTTTGCATCGATGACTCCTTTTAATTATTAAAAACATTAATTAATTAACTAATTAATATATTTGAGGGCCTGTCAATGAAAAAACCTTTTATTACTCTGTCGGTTAAACTGGACAGGTTCCTTAGAGGCTTTCTATAACCTCATGGCCAAGGATGCCGCTTGCCAGGAAAAGTATTATAATTATTGCAGTTATTAACATTAGTGCCGGTCCTCCGGGTGTTTTTATGCCGCAGCTGCCGCATGCAGCCCAAAAGACAGGAAGAAGAGGCTGATGGTTGCAAAAAATTTAAAAAAATTGAGGTGTTTATCCGTTTTTTGGAAAATTGATACAGAATCAATTCCCCCCCCCCGGCTGATTACTATCCACAAGTCAGGTAAATAAGCCCCTAAAGGCGACGATGTCTCAAAAGCGACGAACCGCATCGTCGACTTTAAGGCTTCAGGAATCCGGCAGATGGGCATGAAAAGCGGTAGTTGCAAATTAAATAATTGACAATGAAGCAGGTAGTTAATTGAATCAAATCAAAAGGAAGAGGATGGTATCTGGTGGTATCCGCGGTCTTCAAAACCGTTGGCTGTAATTTATTGCAGCGGCAGGTTCGATTCCTGCCCCTTCCGCATTCAATTATACCATACATTTAGAATAGATAATGGCAGATAAACAGACTGCCCTCAGGCAGATTCCCCAGGTCGAAAAGACCCTGCAGCATGAAGCACTACAGGTATACCCGGCCCTCCTGGGCCAGGGGATCGTTACGGACATCGTGAGAGAAGAAACAGAAAAATTCAGAGAATCTCTTCTTCGGGGGGATGCTCTGAGCCCTGATGATCTTGTTGGACTCATTGGGGCCCGATGCCGTGAAAAGAGCTTAGAGAAGCTGCAGCGTGTCATAAACGGCTCAGGGGTGATAATCCACACCAACCTGGGAAGAGCTCCTCTCGGGAAGGAGCTCCTCAATCGGGCAGCTGAAAATCTTTCCGGCTACTGCAACCTTGAATATCATATTCCCTCGGCACAGCGGGGGAAACGGGGAGGTTACGCCGAAGAGCTTATCTGTCATCTCACGGGGGCGGAAGACGCCCTGATTGTGAATAATAATGCCGCCAGCGTGTTTCTTCTTTTAAATGAGTTTGCCCGGGAAAAGGAAGTTATTGTCTCCCGGGGGGAACTGATTCAGATCGGCGGCGGTTTTCGTATACCTGACATCATGGCTCAGAGCGGTGCCCGCCTGGTTGAGGTAGGGGCTACCAATATTACGACCCTTGAGGATGTAGAGAAAGCGATAACCGATGAAACGGCGATGATTTTTTCTGCTCACCAGTCAAATTACCGCATTGAGGGATTTACTGATCATCCAACCCTGCGGGAAATGGCTTCAATCTGTACCGATGACATTATCCTGGCCCGGGACCTGGGAAGCGGCAACCTGGTCAGTGACAGCCGACTTCCTTCACCCTTTGAGCCGACGGTACGTCATGAACTTTCCCAGGGCTGCGATCTCATCTGTTTCAGCGGTGATAAGCTTCTGGGAGCCTGTCAGGCGGGTATTATCCTGGGGCGAAAAGATCTCATTGCGGGTCTGCGGAAAAATCCTCTGATGCGGATGATCCGTGTTGATAAACTTGCCTATTTTCTCCTTCAAGAAGCGCTGATCAGCTACCAGAACAGCACCCATAGCGACGGGGCCCTTTGGAAACTTATTCTGCAGCCTGCTGAAGATATAAAAAAGAAGATTACCCGTTGTATCAGAAAGACAGGCGATGTGAAAGGAAGTAAAGGCCTGAAGCGGGTTGCCACCACCGCGACCTTTGGGGGTGGATCGATGCCCGGCTCTGAGCTTCCCGGATTCGGTCTCCAGGTGAGTACTCCCGGTATGAAGGCTGATGAAATTGCCCGTTTTATGATTACCTCCCCGGTACCCATTCTCGGTACCATTATTGATGATACTTTTACCATTGATTTTACTGCTATTTTTGACGAAGATGTTGACTATGTCGCTGCGAGACTCAGGGATCTTCTCTCCCGGGAGATACAGGAATAAGGCATGTACATCGTCGGAACCTCGGGTCATATTGACCATGGAAAGACTTCCCTGATTATGGGCCTCACGGGGACTGACTGCGACCGTCTCCCCGAAGAAAAAGAACGGGCCATGACCATTGATATCGGTTTTGCCAGTATGGACTATCCCCGTTTCGGTACTGTCAGTATCATCGACGTGCCGGGCCATGAGCGTTTTATTCGTAATATGGTTGCCGGGGCCTGGGGGGTTGACGTTGCGCTTCTTGTAGTTGCTGTGGATGACGGATGGATGCCTCAGACAGAGGATCATTTCAGGGTTCTCGATATTCTCGGCATTGAGCGATTGATCGCGGTTTTAAATAAGACAGACCTTGCTGATGAAGAAATGATTTCCTTTGTTGAAGAAGAGGTGCGGGAAAAAATTGACGCGACACGTTTTGCCGGGGCAGATCTTGTGAAGGTCTCATCTAAAGACTTGACTGGTATTGACGAGCTGAAAGAAACAATAGTAGAAAATCTTCGGCAGTTGTCCCGTGCCAGCAACGCGAGAAAGCCCTATCTTTTTATTGACCGGGTTTTTGGTTCAAAGGGGCACGGTACTGTAATAACCGGTACCCTGAAAAACGGACAGTTTCAGGAAGACGAATCCGTGACGATACTTCCCCTCAATGAAGAAGCCCGGATTAAGCGTATTGAAAGCCATTATCATAACCTCCAGGAAGGGACCCCCTCGCAGCGTACCGCCCTGAACCTGGCGGGTATATCTGTCGATAAACTGCAGCGGGGTTATCTGATATGCCGGGATAATTTTTTTACCTCCTCAAGTGAGGTCATTGTCAAGGTTGAGCTTCTCGATGAAAAAAAGCATATTCGAAACAACCAGGGAATCGAAATATTAATCGGTACAACGGCAATTAAAGGAAAGCTGATACTTCTTGATGAACCTGAAGGCGGGCGCTTCCATGCCCGCATACGCCTTGAAAAGGAATGGTTTTCCTATCCCGGTGAACCCTTTGTTCTCACTACGCCGGGGGGATACCGGATTATCGGCGGGGGCCTGGTGCTTCTTCCCGCCTACGACCCGAAGATTCAGAAACAGGAAGTCCGTCAATCCCTTGGGCTCCTCAACCAGTATTCAAAAGAAGAAATACTATATTTTATCATTTCGGTGCACCGCTGCATAGAGGGGGACAGGCTTTTTTCCATGTTTCCTGAGACAGCAAAAACCATGGAGCGCATACTTCTTGAATTCCTTGAGCAGGGAAGCCTTCGACGGGAAGGGGCGTGGATTATGCTTGAGGCCTTTTATAATGAGGCCCTGGAAGGATTGCTCGCCTCGGTGGAAAAACAAGTTGGTTTAAACCTGAAAGAAGCCGCTGACCTGGCCGGTCTCCCCCTTGAGATTGCCCGTCTCCTGATGCCCCGGGTCACAGAACAGCACCCTGTCATTGAAAAGGAAGGAAGATATTTTGCCGGCGGCGCTATCACTGAAGAGGCCCTTTCTTCCTTTAAAAAGAAACTCCTCCAGCAGCTCCTTGATGAGGGCTCAAAGGGTATTGAGCTTGATAAGGTTCAGAACGATAAGGATAAGAAAGACCTGAAGGATTTGATAAAAATCGGTTTTATCATCAGTCTTGACGGCAACGTCTTGTATCATAAATCAGTATATGAAGATCTTCGTGACCGCATTATGGGTCTTTTTGATGAAAAGGACCGCCTGATGGTTCCCGAGGCAAAGGAAGCCGCCGGTGGACTCAGCAGAAAATATATTATACCCCTGCTCAACAGGCTGGAGAGTGACGGCCTGATTAAGCGTCTCGGTGATTTCAGGATTAAGGCATAACCATTCCCCCTATGGAGGCATCGTGTCATGTTTCTCGGTTTTGATATAGGCAACACCAATACAGTCATGGGAATCTACAGGGATGATTCACGGGTTCCTTTTAAGCGTTTCCGCTTTGTAACCAGGAAAAATGTCTCTGCTGACTCTCTCTCGGGGGAAATTGACGGGTATCTCGGAACATTTCGGGGGGAAATTTCTTCGGCCGCTCTTTCCAGTGTTGCTCCTGAATTGAATGACCTCTATCTGAAGGTTCTTCATGAACTGATCGGTGTAAAGACTCATATTATCAGCTGTAACAGCAATCTTGGGATAGAGATTTCATATCCTGACCCTTCCCAGCTTGGGGTAGATCGAATTGTTAATGCCGAGGCGGCCCTGGTCGAGTATGGGGGAGATAACCTGATTGTTGACATTGGTACAGCCGCCACCTTCTGTGTTGTTTTGAAAAATGGACTTTTTGACGGTGGTATTATCGCCCCCGGTATCGGAACAACTATCAAGGCCCTTGCGGACGGGGCATCAAACCTTCCTGAGGTTGCCTTTGAGGCCCCAGAGCGCCTGGTAGCCCGGGATACAGTGAATGCCATTAAATCAGGCTTTTATTACGGCTGGATTTCCCTGACTGAAGGTCTGATTCACCGGATTCAGCAATCCTATGATCGAAATCTCACGGTTCTTTTAACCGGCGGCTTTTCTGAAACCATGGGCCATGCCCTGGGAGACCTCCATATTGTCGATTCTGACCTCACTATGAAGGGAATTCGCATTATTGGCGGGAATAATTCCTGATTTTACCTGCAATGTCTTTTTTCTTCTGTATACACTTTTAAAAAGCACAAACAGGCGGATTATCTCTTAAAAAGTGATTTTTTGGTGCAAAAAAATTGTCTTAAGTAACTGTCAAGATAAAAAATTTCGACTTATCCACAAAGTTATCCACACTATCCACAGTATGTTGATTATTGTTCATTAATTTCCTCAATTAATTTCCCGAATAACATCAGTATTATTGGAAAAATGACATCAGTGTCAGAACTAATGAGACATAAATTCGTAATGCCTGAAGACATCAGGAGTTAGGGGCGTAAATATTTTTGATTTTTTTTCATTATGTTACAGCTCAGGAAAAATATTTCACAATAGTGGTACAATACAAAAAAATTTAAATGTTAAGTCGGAAAGTCTGTGAATAAGTGTTTATGTGACATAATCAGATGTAGAAAAAAACTTAATAATTAATTTTTTAGCCCCAGGTTTGGTGAGAAGGGCAGAAGGGAACTCTCCGAAAGCCCGGTTTATCTGTTTCCAGGTATGAATAATTGCTGGACGAAAAGCGTAATAGTGAAGCTAATTGACACCTCGGGCTGTTGAAGCTATCGTATCATATTACAGGCCCCCTGGAGGAATGAGATGAAGATTGCCATAGGCTCAGATCACGCTGGCGTAGAATTAAAAGCAGCGATAATTAAAGAATTTGCCGATATTAATTTTGAAGACCTGGGACCCTTCAGTGAGGAATCCTGTGATTATCCCGACTATATTTCTAAGGTAGCCTTTAAGGTCCGTGACGGGGAAGTCGATTCAGGAATAGCCATCTGTGGATCGGGAATAGGGGCATCTATAACCGCTAATAAGGTCAAGGGTGTCCGTGCAGCTCTCTGTTTTAACGGTTATATGGCAGAGATGACAAAACGGCATAATGACGCCAATGTCCTGGTTCTGGGAGCCCGTATTATCGGGGTCGAAATTGCCATGGAGATAGTGAAGCGCTGGCTTGAGGCTTCTTTTGAAGGGGGCCGTCATCAGCGCAGAATTGATAAAATTGCTGCCCTCGAAGAATAGGACCAGGCCGGGGCAGCCAGCAGGAGAAAGAAAGTGCCCAAAGGGACAGTAAAAGCGTTTTTATTAATAAGCATACTTCTTTTAATGGCTCCTGCCCGGGAGCAGTCGGGTTTAAAGATTTTTAAGCCTGTTTCACTTCGAAACTGTATTAATGTTATTCAGGTTCCCGGTATTGACGGGAGACCGGTGTATCAGCTTCAGGATATGACCCTGCAGGAGAGGGGAACTGGTGCAGTACATGACCTGGTTCTCTCCTTTAATAATTCTGCAGAAAAACTAAGGAATGATGATTCGGGAAAATACCGGATACGCAGGGCGAATTTTTTATCCGCACGGCCCAGGGGCACCTTTGGAAAGGGGTGTGCTCATTTTTATCGAAAGTCTCATCGCGTCGTAGTTGAAACCGAAGAGTCTCTCTGGCTGGGGCGGTGCGGCGATCTCGGATCTTTTACCTTTGAATTCAGGTTTCAGGCCGCCAGCCTTGCAGATATGACGTTTTTTTCTCGAACCGGCTTTCTTTCCGGTTCAAGACGGGGTATCGAGATAGGCATTACCAATGGCAGAGTTTCGGGGAAATTCTTTCAGGTTTTTGAAGATGAAAAGGGGAACCGGAAGGATATTGTAATTTCAAGCAGGAGAAAAATTCGTCCCCGAACATGGTATCATGGGGCCCTTTCCTTTAACCGTTTGACGGGAAAATTAAGTCTTCACCTCAATGGCAGAGAAAGTCATGTCCGCTATATCACCGAGGATAGTATTCCAGGCAGTCAGGTATTAACCCCCAGTTTCGGGCATCGCAGCAAAGAAGGTCAGCTGGTCTGTATTGAAGCGCCGCCAGCAGTCATAGGATTGAGCTTTTCCGGATATATAGATGAATTTCGCATTGCCTATGGTGATTTTTCTGCAGTTAAAGAGAAAAGTGCCCCTGTGCACCGGCGTTATGAGCAGGTACATGTTGAGAAGCGGACCCCCTATAATGTTGAGGGGATAATAACCAGCCCCGTGTATCGTTTTTCCGATACGGGCACCCGGGTGCTTCTCTTCTCATGGAAGGATAAACTTCCTCAGGACACCTTTCTCTGGATGGAATTTCGTATTTCTGATCATCTTTTTTACGGCCATGACACAAAAATTACCTGGTACCGGGTAAAGAAAAATCAGCGAAATATTTACATGAAAAAGGCCCCTTCGGGGAACTATCTGAGGGGCCGGTATTATCAGTGGCGGGCCCACCTGGTACCTTCTCCTGACGGCCGATTCAGTCCCCGGCTTTATAATGTTTCTCTCCGCCATCAGGCTGATCCGCCCCCGGCAGTACCTCTTTTTATCCAGGTAGTTGCCGCGGGAGATGAGAAGATTGTTCTGAGGTGGAAAAAAAACACCGATTCCGATCTTGGGGGTTACCGTATTCATTATGGTATCGTCCCGGGACGGTTTGACGGAATTATAAGTACCCTGAAGGGCAAAGTCATAACAAATACTACTTCAGATGGGAAATATGTAAGGGTTACGATTGATAACAGTATTATTAATGAAAATAAAGAGAGGGACTTACGGAAGATTCTCTCTTTCCCGGGGATAAAAAATACGGTGCTTTATTATTTTGCCGTAAGCGCCTATGACACCTATCGAAAAGGTACGCCTTATTCTCATGAATCACAGCTCTCGAAGGTCGTATCTGCACGGCCCTTTGGTGGTTCAGAAATCGATTAATTCTTAAAAGGCCTTGACTGATTCGGCTCATAGTAGAATTAGGTACGCTAACGGGTATTATTGTATATGTCCCGAGAGCAGATAGAAACAGGATAATTCGGCAGCTGATGGAGACCTTTAAAATATCTATTCCTGAAGAAGAAAGGAAGACAATCGTTTCACTGGTAAAGCGTTTTAAAGATAACGGCTTTGACTGTTACCTTGTTGGCGGTTCAGTCAGGGATCTGATTCTTGACCATGAACTTTATGACTATGATTTTGCTACTAACGCGAAACCTGAAGAAGTGATGAAACTGTTCCGGCGGGTAATCCCGACGGGAATAAAACATGGAACTGTTTCAGTTCTGAAAAATAACCGCACCTTCGAAGTGACTACCTATCGGGCTGATGGCAAGTATGTTGACGGCCGGCGTCCCGAGTCCGTTTCCTTTTCCGATACCATTACAGAAGATGTCCTCAGACGTGATTTTACCATTAATGGCCTTGCCTATGATATCTTTAATGAAGAAGTCCTCGATTATGTCGGCGGACTTGAAGACCTGAGAAAGGGCATTATCCGCACTATCGGTGATCCCATTGCCCGCTTCAGTGAAGACGGCCTGAGGACCTACCGGGCCTGCAGGTTTGCCGCAAAGCTGGGCTTTGAAATTGAGCAGGCAACCTTTGATGCCATTGGACAGTGTCTTGATGTGGCTCAAAAGGTGGCAGCGGAACGGGTCAGGGATGAACTGAACAAGCTCCTCGAAACTGAAAAGCCTTCAACGGGTATTGAGTACCTGAGAAAAACCGGACTCCTGCGGCTTTTTCTTCCTGAACTGGCTGATTGCTACGAGGTTGATCAGAACAAGTATCATGTCCATGATGTCTATTATCACAGCATCTATTCCTGCGACGCGGGACCTCGTGAAGAACCGCTGCTTCGTCTTTCGGCGCTCCTTCATGATGTGGGTAAAGTTTCCGCTAAGGGAATCGGCGATGATGGAGAGGGAACCTTTTATAATCATGAGGTTATCGGTGCCCGAATGGTGCGGCGTATCATGAAACGCCTCAAGTATTCCAATGAAGAACTGGCCCGTGTCAACAATCTGGTTATTAATCATATGTTCCATTATACCGATGACTGGACAGACGGGGCGGTTCGTCGATTTATGCGAAAGGTGGGTGTCGAGAATCTTACAGACCTTTTTACCCTCCGCATGGCGGACCGAAAGGGGAATGGTTCGCGGGAAGGACTTCCGGCACCGATACGGATTCTTCAGTCGCGGATTGCAAAGGCGATTGAAGAGGAAAACGCCATTACCGTCAGGGATCTTCAGCTAAACGGACACGACCTGATGAGCACCTTTGGTCTTAATCCGGGGCCTGCAATCGGTCGAATCTTAAATGAACTCCTGGAAATTGTACTCGATGATCCTGAATTGAATACCCGTGAATCTCTCATGGATCTTGCTTCAGGTATATATCGGGAGATCCCGGAAGATGAACTTAGACAGACCAGAACGAGGGGCAAGTAGAGTCAGCGGATTATATCGGTAATCCATGTCAGCCCGCCATTTTCCAGGGCGATCAGGTCAAAGCGGCAGATGAGGTCAAGGCGCGGAGATACCTGAAGAAAATAATGTGCCGCGCGGCGCATCCGCTGCAACTGACCCGTGGATACCGCGTAGTGAGCCCCCCCAAAGGCGCTGCTGCTTCGACTTTTAACTTCCACAAAAATGAGAAAAGTCGCGTTTCGAGCTATAATATCAATTTCATTTCGCCCCGGGGCCATGAAGTTTCGCCGTAGAATGGTGAATCCCTGCTTTCTCAGAAAGGCTGCCGCCCTGGCTTCTCCTTCCTTTCCCTTTGATGAAGTGTTTTTTGTGCTGTAATGTTCCATAATTGTTCCCTCTGCAAGGTAAACGAAGGGGAGGGTGATATGATGAAAAATTTTTTAGAAAAACGAGGTTATTCGAAATGAAACAGGCAGATGCCTCTTTGCTGGATGATTTTATTTGTACCATGCCGGATGATTTTCTCATGCGTTCTGATTCATGGCTGGTCGAGCGGATACATGGAGAAAATCCCCCCGTGATTCTTGATGTCCGTGACCGGGTCAGTTTTGAAAAAGCTCATGTTGCCGGAAGCATCAACATTCCTCTGAGGGAATTGCCGGGCCGGCACGGGGAGCTCGAAAAGGGTGGTGAAAGGAAGATTATCTGTTACTGCAACGGATCAGTCATGTCAGCCTACGCCCTTATCTTTCTTGCGTCACAGGGCTTTCAGGGGCTCTATAATCTGTCTGGTGGCTTTTCCCGCTGGCAAAGGGAAGAAAGAGATGTTGAAGGAAGTGAAGCATAAGGTTTTTCATGAAGGCGTTTTTTAATTGAAGGCGCGATTTTAATTGAAGGCGCGAAAGCGCTTTCGCGCCTTCAATTAAAATCGCGCATTTCAACAACAATGCTCGTTGCAACAACAATCAAAGTACGTCAAAAATATTTATACCGACTTCTTCTTCATCAAGGGCACGGACAATGTAAAGATTTGCTTCATCGAGGAGATTCACAATCTTTGTCCCCTCAACCCTCTTTTTGTTCTCATCAATAATCATCTTGATAATGGGCCGAAGAGGCTTCTCGGGAATTGAACCGATAATGATGCCCACGGTATTATCATTGAGCTCAACAATTGAGCCGATTGGATACACTGACATTCGCGAAAGAAATACCCTCAGAATGACCGGGTCAAAACGGTTTACCCCGCTGGAGAGCAGGTTTCTCATGGCGTGGTAAAAATAGACCTTCTGCCGGTAGCTTCTTTTGGATATCTGTGATTCGTAACTGTCGGCAATTGAAGCTATCCGGGCATACTCACTGATTTCATTTCCCTTTAAGCCCCTTGGGTATCCCTTGCCGTCAAACTGCTCATGGTGCTGAAGGGTGACATTGGCAATCCGTTCATTGAGATCACCAAGCTGCCGCAGCACTTTGTATCCGTGAAGGGGGTGGGTCTTGATCTGCTGATATTCCTGGTCAGTCAGGTTTGACTGCTTGTGTATGATATAGACGGGCATTTTCAGCATTCCCGCGTCTATCAGCATGGTCCCCGCGGCAAGTTCCTTGAGAGATTTCATCGGATATTTCAGGGCGAGGCCCATAATGACAGAATAAAAGGTAACATTGACTGAATGGGTCACCAGGTAATCCTTTCCCTCGTCTAGACCGTAGAGAAAGAGAAAAATATTGCTGGTTTCATTCATCAGTTTGATGATTTCTGTGGCGGATTCTTCTATTCCCGCCATATCAAAGGATTCATCTTTTCTGATGGCATTATATACTTCATCTACCGCTTTTCGGGCCTTTTGATGAACGGTAATAAGGTCTTTTCTTCTTTTGAGAAGGTTGTTATATTCACTGAGAATACGCGCCTGGTTGTCTACGGGCGTATCGGGATTCATTTTGTCGCCAATGAGTTTTCCCGTTGTTTCAATCTCTGCCACACCCCAGGTCATAAGCTTTTTTATATCACTTTCTGATATGGCGGTATTCGCCGCAACCAGAATGTTGCTCTGATCGACATACAGGGGCTGGTCATAGATCATACCCGGCTTCAGTTCTTCAACCGGTACTTTTCTCATGTCACTCATCTATCTGCGGGCCTCATTTCGTTAATTTTAGCCTGTAATTTTTTATTTGTATGGTAGCAGGCGGCCAGAACCTCGGCAACTCCCCGGTACAGCTCAGGGGGAATCTCTTCTCCCCGGGGGAGTTTTTCTAGGACTTCCACCAGGTCTTTGTCTCTGTAGACCGGTATATCATGCTTCTCTGCAATTTCCAGTAATTTTTGTACGAGTATTCCCCGTGCGGTAGCGGTTATTACCGGTATTTCGCCATTATATGTAAGTGCCGCCCCTTTGTCCATATACTTCGTGTTTCTCTAATAAGTGAATAAATTTTTAGGCCCCTGAAAGGCAGCCTTTACTGCACTATACTGACGTTTCTAAACTTTTATGTCAAGCTGACTATTAAAACTATAAAATGTATTAATTGCAACTAATTTATCGAGAGTATCCTGTCTCAGCAAGAAATTAATTGCTGGTATTTTTCCAGAAGTATGAGTTCTCTCCATTTCTTTTTTTATCAGGTCGAGTTTTTCCGATGAATCAGCATACAGGGAGATAGAACCTTCTTTTCGGGCAATAATATCGATTATTCCGAGGCTGCTTAACTCAAGGGAAAAAAACCAGGCGTCCTCACCCTGGTAGACCTTTAGAGGGATGAATTCCCCGTCATCAGGTACCGGTAGTTCTCCTTCCCGGGATGTTTCCTCTCCGGAGAGGATCTCAATCATGCCGCGAAAGAGGTCTTCTTTTACCGCCCTGCTTTCTTTAGTATCGGTCTCTTCCGCAACTTCATTGAGCAGGTTAAGGAGATCTTCGCTCCCTTTATGAGAGGGATTACTTCCTTTATTTCTTTTCCGGGACGAAATAAGTCCAAGAATATAATCAAGCATGCCGGGAGAGAGGAGCTGCGTTTCAAGGAGAGATGTAAAAAGAAGAAGGGACTGCTGCGGGGTACCTGCTGCGATGAGCCGGTTGAGCAGGGCCGTAATTCCTTCCCCCCTGATCTTTCCTTTTTTTTCAGGATTGAGAAGGAAGATATTCAGCTCAAGGAGACTTGAAGCCTGGTCGAGGGCCGTGGCAAGGTGGGCGGGTGTAAGATTTTTCAAGGCATGGGAAGGAAGGAAGATGTAGTCTGAAACCTTCTCCCTGAGGCTGCCGGTTTCCGTTGCCTGGATCAGCTTAAAAAGAACCGCGTCTCCATCTTTTTTAATCAGCTGGAGAGTCAGGTGATTGCTTCCCGGAACCCCGCTGGTGAATTCGGCCCTGAGGCTCTGACCCCTGACGTGTATGGTGGCAAAGTACCGGTCCTGGCGGTCGGTAATCCGGGCCGGCACCTGTTGGCCCGCCTTCATGGCGCCGACAATTTTAAGAACCGCCTCTTTCCGGGCGATCCTGATCATGTCAGAATGATTGACCTTCATGGATCAAAGAGTTCTCCCTGCCCGGAGAGGATGCTTTTCAGGGGCTCGTAGGTACGGCGGTGTATGGGAGAGTGACCGATTGTGACGATGGCATCACGGTGTTCCTGTGTACCGTAACCTTTGTTTTTTTTAAACCCGTAGCCGGGGTGAAGGGCGTCAAAGGTGTCGAGTATTTTGTCACGGGTCACCTTCGCTTCAATAGATGCCGAGGCTATGCTGAGGGAGCGGTTGTCCCCTTTCTTGACCGTTATCATGGGTATTCCCACATCAAAGGAGATTGTTCCATCCATCAGGATTATTTCCGGTATGACGGGGCTCTGAGCAATCAGTTTTTCCAGGGCGGTGCCGATGGCTTTGACGATGTTGCTTCTGTCAATGATGCGGTGGGAGACCAGGGCTGCATGGCTGTAGAGGGACTGGTCGTGTATCAGCTCTCGAGCCGCAAGGCGCTTTGGATGTGTCAGTTTTTTTGAATCACGGATTTGTTCTGAAACAGCTTCAGGGGGATTCTTAATGACTGATGGGTCGTAGATGGTCAGTCCTACGGAAAGGGGACCGGCAAGGGCACCTCTTCCCGCTTCATCAACCCCGGCAATGAGAGTATAGCCTTCCTGGAGAAGGAGAGATTCAAGATGAAAATCAGGTATACTAAAAGAGGCGGACCCCTGCAGGTCCGCCTCTTGTATCTTCTTCAGTATGTCTGATTTCATGCTTACAATTTATTCAGAAGTTTCCGGCTCTTTTGCTTCAGTTGCTTCTACTGCGGGAGCTTCTGCAACAGGTTCTTCTACGGCAGCTGGCGCCTTGGTCATTTCTGCTGCTGCGGAGCCGAGTTTTGCTCTTCGTTCTTTAAGTTTCGCGGATTTACCTCTTCGCTCTCTGAGGAAGTAAAGCTTTGATCGTCGAGTTTTACCTTTTCTTACTACTTCAATTTTTGCAATCCTCGGGTTAAAGAGAGGGAAGATACGCTCTACGCCGATATCAAAGGATATTTTGCGTACTGTAAAGGTTTTTCCAATGCCTTTATTTGCAATAGCAATTACGATTCCTTCGAATACCTGGATTCTTTCCCGGTTTCCTTCCACGATTCGGTAGTGTACCCGTACGGTATCTCCTATTTCAAAGTCAAGTTTTCGATCAACGGGTTTGAGTTCCTGTTCTATCGCCCGGATAGTGTCCATTTTGATTACTCTCCTGTAATTTTATTCAATAAATATCTTTGATAGAGATCGGGTCGTACCTTTCTCGTTTTTTCTACACTCTGTTCTTTTCGCCAGCGTTTAATGTTTTCATGGTGCCCGCTGAGAAGCACTTCGGGAACCTGAATTCCCCTTATTGTTTCAGGCCTGGTGTATTGAGGATACTCAAGAAGATTGTCCTCAAAGCTTTCATCACATAAAGACTCCTGGTTTGACATAAACCCCGGTATGTACCGGGCAATGGAGTCTATAATGATCAGACTGGCAAATTCACCGCCTGAAAGTATGTAGTCGCCGATGGATATTTCAAAATCGACATATTCATCAATGACCCGCTGGTCTACACCTTCATAATGCCCGCAGATGATGTCAATCTCTTCAACCCGGGAGAATTTTTTAACCATATTCTGGTCGAGAACTCGCCCCCCTGGTGAGGTTAAAAGGGTAATTCCTTTTTTACCTTTCCGGCTGTCAAGAGCCTTCATCAGAGGCTCGGGCTTAAGAACCATTCCCGACCCGCCGCCGTAGGGATAATCATCACAGCGGTGAAACCGGTCATCTGAATAGTCCCGGATATTAACGGTATTGACCGTTATGATTCCCGCCTCACAGGCTTTTCCCATGAGCCCGGTATGAATCGGACTCTCGAAAAAACCGGGGAAAAGGGTAAATACATTAAAGATCAAGCAGTCCCTCAACTGGTGAAATATCTATCCGCTGGTCTTTGATACGAGAAGTATCAACCATCGATTCGATAAAGGGAATCATATGCTTCTTCCCTTCTGTGTCGACTATTATAATGACCTCTCCAGCACCCGCTTCTATAATATCAGCGACTTCCCCGAAAAGGGATCCCTCAAGGTAGACAGAGCATCCCATGAGGTCGTAATAGTAGAATTCTTCATCTTCGAGAAGTTCATCGCGGGTTTTTTCCGCTTCTTCCCGGGTGATAAATATTTCAGCACCCTGCAGGTCCTCTGCCTTGTTTCGGTCAGAGACCCCGTCGAGGTATAAAAGAAATATTTTCCCTTTTACAGGCGAACATTCTTTTATTTTGTATGGTACAAAGCCCTTTTCTTCTTTGACGATAACTTCCGCGCCTTTCTGAAAACGGCTTATGTTGTCAGAAACCACAAGTATTTTCAAACGCCCATGGAGTGCATGGGGGCCGGTAATTACTGCAATACGAAGATACTCATTTTCCTGAATCACGATACTTTAATCAAGTATTTCCAAAACGACTCTTTTTCCTGTCTTGGTGGCAGATGCATTGATAATAGTTCTAATTGCCCTGGCTATACGGCCATGCTTACCAATAACTTTTCCGATATCTTCTTTGGTGACCTTGAGTTCAAGAATTGTTGATTTCTCGCCTTCAATTTCATGTATTTCAACCTGATCCGGATTGTCAACGAGAGACTTCACCATGTAGGCCACGAGTTCCTTGTAATCCATCTCTGCCTCCTGATGGGTAGCACTTATTTCGCTGTGCTGAATTTCTGCCAGAGTCCCGATTTCTTAAGAAGGTTCAGCATGGTATCTGTAGGCTGGGCGCCCTTATTAAGCCACTCCATAACCTTGTCTTCGTTAATATCAAACTGATTACCGTCTACGATTGGCTGATATCGTCCAAGTTGGTCGATTACGCCGCCGTCACGTTTTTTTCTGCTGTCTACTGCTACTACTCGATAGAAAGGTCGTTTTTTTGTTCCGACCCTCTGTAAGCGAATCTTAACCGCCACGTGCATACCTCCTGATATAGATAGAGAGATAAGTATTTTTATCGCCTCTTTTTTGTCAATATAAAAGTCTTTTTTTGTTTATTAATTATTGCGCTCTAATAATGAGCAATAAAGGAGTCTTAAGGGGGTGGTTGCTTTTTAAGAAAGTTTTGCATGCCGGGTACTTTTTGTCAATATTTTAACATTCTGGTGGCATGATACAGGTACTGAAAAAACTTGTTAAGCCTCATGTGCCGGTTGGTAGCAGAGGCATTTACTATCTAACTAAAAAAAGGCAGGATTAATTTCCTGCTTTTTTTGTGTCTTGCCAGTAAATAAAAACAATAATTTTCATTCGATTACACTTCGAAATCAGTAAGTTGTTTAAGTTCATATATAATAAAATTTCGAGTTAATATCGCAATTTCTTTATAAAACATAGTTATTGCTTGTTTTTCAACCGATTCGACAAAATCAAATACCCATTTTCCGAGATAGTTGTTTAAAAATTTTTTTTGCTTATCTGCGTATATTTCTACCAAATTGTCATCTTTATTACTATGTTCATTGAATTCATTATACACCAGGTAATACATGAATTCTAATTCTACCGCGATATGATCAGGGATATTATTAGTACCATTATTTATGAGACCTTCTTTTTCATAAATATTTCTTACTTCGATTGTTGTATCTCCCATGAGAGTGTTCCCATTATCCATATACACTGAACCAAAGGGAGGGCACAAAACTTTAAAGGGACCAATAAATAGACGAGAAAAATCAATTTCTAAAGAAGCAATGTCTAAAGGTACATCTGGAACATATTTCGCCAATTCCGGTAAAAATGAGCAGAGTAAACTATTTAGATTCCCAATTATTTTATTTATTTTCTTGTTAGGTGGATAATAACATTCAGAAAGAAGCTTATACATAAAAGCCCTTTCAGAATGGAGACAGTTACTTAATTCTGTCATATTTTTTCAACCCTTACTCTTGCAATACCATAGTATGCTGTTGAGCCGCTAAGCCGGTCATACTCCGCAGGAATTATAGCATTATTGTTGCCACCTCTTGCTTTAACCCCAAATTCATCTGATGCAATACTCCCATATGCCCAATGTCCCTGACCATAGGCCTTTGATACAGTCCCCGGCCTTACACCTTCCCATACTTTCACCTGACATTCTAATTCTCCAACTTTTGAAATAAGTTTTATATGGTCTCCATTGCATAGGCCATATTTTTTTGCATCAATAGGATTAAATTTTGCGACATCTTGTAATTTTTCATCTCCAGGGTCCAGATCTTTCATGTCATGATACCATTCCGTATTACATGAACGACCTTCTCGATTTAATCTTGATTTATAGTCAACAAAGATTAATGGGAAAGTTTTTTTCGAACCTACCGTAAAAGGTTCTTCATAATGAGGAACAAAGGCCTTCTCGCCATGTGCCTGATATTTACATGTTTCAAGAATATCATCGATGGTGGTCTTTTTCTTTTCTGCGTGCTTATGTAATGCTGCTTTCAAGGTTTCACTGTAAAATTCAAACTTCTTTGTTTTTGTCTTAAATCCTTTTTCCCATCTTTTTTTGAATGGATACGGATCTGAATTTGATACACCGACTTTACGAAATGCTTCCCAGCCATCAAATTTATCCCCTCCTTTATATTTGGCAGGGTCCCAAAGATTTTGAGTAGCATATTTTAATGAATAGAGGGCAAACTCTGCTGCATTTGCAGGTTCTCTTCCTGTTTCGGGGTCCTTATATGTCTTATAATGATTCAAAAGATTCTCGAATCCCTTAGCTGCAAGTTTTTCGGCAAGCAACCAGGGAACCTCTGTTTCATCCTGACGCACATCAAGAAACGGTTTAACTACAGGCAAATTCAAGGTAACATGAGTATACCCATTAGCAATAGACTTCACATATCCATATTTTTCAAATTTATGGTGTGCACAGGGAAGAACAATATCGGAAAACCAAGTGAACTCCGATGCATGAGTTGTTAAATGTACAACAAATGGAATCATTGACAATGCTTTCTCCCAGCGTAAAGTTTCAGGACAGGAGAATGCAAAATTATTCATATAACCGATTGCCACTTTTATTTCATTTGGTTTTCTATTAATTATACCATCTGCAGCATGATTTGTAACAACAGCTTCCCCGGGTTTGCCTTTTTTAAGTGCTGGAAAATCTTTGCTGCCACGACCATCAATTTTTTTATGCTTTTTACCATTTTTGGCAATCTTATCAATAAAGTCGTTTGGTTTGGGAAAGTTTTTCGTATGCACCTTGTTCGATTCCATGGTTCCACCTACATTGTCAACAGAACCAACGAGTCCATTAAGAGCATGGCAGGCCATACTGCTGTATCCTCCACGCACCTGCATAACAGGCCCTCCACCGACCCATGATATTGCATGTGGTGCAGCTTTTGCAAAATCCAGCGCTACTCGCTTAATCTGTCTGACATTTAGACCAGTTTCTTTTGCAGCCCATTCTGGTGTCTTATCTATAAGTTCCAGGTTCCACCATTTAACAACACCATAGGTGTGAATTTCCTTAAAATCGTTTTCTTTGATTTTTTTGCCTGCGATAAATCGGTTTTTACCATCTTTAAAATCACCGACGAACTCTTTATTCCACAATCCCCCGGTAAGAATAATGTATGCAATTGCTGACGCCAATGCGCCGTCTGTTCCAGGTTTCAATGGAAGCCACTCATTTGATTTTGCCGCTGTAGCCGACAGTCTCGGATCAACCACTGCAGTTTTTACCCTGGCTGACACATCACCCCAGTGCTTGGAATAGAAAGAAACCTGCCTGTTGGCAGCAAGAGGATCAGCTCCCCAGAGTAAAATATATTTGGTATTTAAAATATCATATTGTCGATATCCCCAGTAACCTTCGGTATAAAATGGACCAAATTTTTCTGCTTCGGCGCAAATTGCACTGTGAGATATGTTATTGGGAGACCCGATTATTTTGGTCATTCTATCATATATTATATCGCGCATGTAAGTATATCTTCCCCTCATTAACATATACTTGTGTGTTTCTTTATTTTCTCTTAATTCTAATATTTTATCTGCAATCTCGTTGAGTGCATCATCCCAACTTATTGGAATAAACTTTGGATCTTTGTCACGGCCTTTTTCCGGATTTGTTCTTTTCATCGGTGTCTTCAAACGGTCGGGATCGTATACTTGCTGCAGTGACATATGAGACCTTACACAGGCATTGCCTTCGTTTACCTTTGAATGGGGATTGCCTCTTACTTTTATTACTCTCCCTTCTTCAACATAAACCTGGACAGAACACCATGAAGTGCATCCCTGGCATGTTGTCGGCAACCATTCGCCTTCTTTCTTTTTTGGTTTAGAATTTGTATCAATACTAAAAGCTTTAAGTGATAAAGAATGTGAAGACCCAACACCAATGCCCAACCCAACTACTGCTGTTTTCTTTAAAAAATCTTTTCTGCTGGTTTTGTTTTCATTGTTATTCATTGAGATCCTCCTTAAATACTTCCTTTTGATCTTATTCTATCAGTAGGATTATAATCATTGATGTAATAGACACTTGGCCTGGTGCCTAAGTTTACTTTTATTCTTTTCGTGATATTCTTTCTTATGAGTTGGCTTACTTCACTATCGGGATCATTCATGTCTCCAAAAATAATTGCATCGGCGGGACAGGACATTACACAATATGGCAATTCATTGTTTTTAACTCTGTGGTCACAAAAAGTACACTTTTCGACAATTCCTTTTGGTCTAATACCTGGGAGAGTTTCATTTCTCTCCTTATTATAATATGGCAATATATCGGACTTTGTTTTGCTAACAATTTCTTTACCACTGCCGGTACATCCTTCAATAAGCTCATCACTACTTTTAAATCGTTGGTGAGGATCTTTATCGTTGTATGCGATTGCATCATACGGGCAAGCTTGAGCACATGTCGTGCAACCAATACATAAACCTGCATCATGCATTGTGATATTGTCATTTTCTTTATACATCGCTCGTGTTGGGCAGGCTTTAACACATGGAGCATTTTCGCAATGATTACACAATGTAGGGTAATGAGTATATTTAACATTTGGAAATGTTCCTTCGGTTACTGTAATGTGATTATGCCACCAGAAACCTTGCGGTACATTATTTTCATTTTTACATGCTATATCACAGGCCCCGCAACCAGTGCAAGACTGTAAATCTATAACCATGCCATATTTTTTGTTTTTAGCTGATTTTGATTTTTCATTAGCTGACAATTTTTTTGTCGCTACCAGACTGAGCACAAACCCAACTCCGGTTAATCCTTTTAGTAAAAATTCTTTGCGATTACTTTTTGTGTCTTCACTATTATCTGTTATATCTAGTTTTTTATTATTTTTCATGATTATTCCTCCATTCGTATTCTAACCTGCTGCTATTGTTGTATATCGCAAAATCAGACAGCCAATCAAAACTGAAGTATTAAAAAGTATAGGTGTTGTGTATTCGACAACAGACTCTTTTTTTGTATTGGCTATATCTCTAAGGCCTATATAGATAGGTATACAAAAACCAATAATAACTGCGAATATCCAAAAAAGTATCCCTTTGCTGTATATTAGTTTTAGTATTGCTGTCTGATTTTCGATGTTACCTGAAAGATATGAAAGAATCCAGAATATCAGCGTAATGAATTCAAAAATCAAAACTGCAACAATGATGTTGCGGATAGAATTTATTAAATGATCAGAAATTGTTTCTTTAATAAAAAATTTTGAAGATAAGAGGATAGTTGATAAGCCACATGTAAACGCACCAGACAGTTGTATTATTGGGATAAATTCAGAGTTCCATAGAGGACGAGCATTAAATGACAACAATAATATTCCCTGATATAGTCCGACTATAACAGCAAACACAATTCCGACACCGCCTATCTTATCCTTTAACTTGTTGCCCTGCAATTTAATTGCAATTGTTCCAATTATTTCCAAAACTTTTGATGATTCTCTGTGTTCAAATTCTTTACTATCTGAATAAACCATCAGGGCATATAGAATACTAACAACTAAAAATACTCCTTGTGCCAGAGCACCCCATGCAATTATTGATGTAAAATTAAAATTAAGCAATATCCAAAAGATTCTTAATGGTTTTCCAAGATGAATAAGGAGAAAAAACATTGCTACTATAAGACAAATTGGGCTAATATACGCAGCCAGATTAACAACATTATTGTCAGCATTCTTCATTTTTTTATAAATGACTGAAAATAAAAATGATCCAATTGCAATTCCACCAAAGAAAAAATCAAGCGCAATTAAAATGCCCCATTCAACTGAATTCATAGAACTCCTCCTTTAATCAATAAAGTTATCCAAAGAAAGAATAATTACAAAAAATTTATTATTTCAACTATATCGCATAAGCGGTAAATGCTTGACTGCGACAACAGTGGTCGGTGCACACTAACAGCCGTTAGGGAGCGATGACTGACTGTACTATATTTTAGACTCCTAGTCAATATATTATATCGCCATCATTAACCATGTTGCAGAAAAATTCCATCTGTCATGCGGCAACCTGAAATATAACACTAAAGAAGCAAGAAAAACATGTCTGGATGACAAAACCATATGTTATTTTAAAAATCGACTTTTGTATGTGATTTTCTGTCCCGCAAGACAAGTTCATGAGAATAAAACAGGCAAGATATCAAAGATTCCATTCGATCAAGGAATGCACCATCAATGAAACTGTTGGTTTGTTTTTGCATAGATTAATGCAGAGGAGGAAGCCACTGCAATTTTAAACTTATCATTCACTTCTTAAGGAATTTACATCATGAAATCATCAATCTGATACAACCTTATGAAACATGATTATATGAGTATGCGTCATTAAAATACGATACAGCTTCATTCATATCTTCAAACTCTATTGAATGCTTCTTGCACCCTTCACGGGAACAGATATTAACTGATCCACCCCTTTTTTCCCGAAATGCAATCATTGGCGCATCACACACCGTACACTTTCTGTCACTGGGAATCTCTTTGTTGCAATGAGTGCAGTAAAATTTTGCGATTGAATCTTTTTTGATTTTTATTGTAACCTCTTTTTTATATGATCCATAGATTGAACTAAGCCATAAATCATTTTCCTGATCATCCACAAAAACTTTCACATGTACCCCAGGCTCATTGTCAACCAGCTTTGCGCCATCCATTAAGGACTCCTTACACAATGGACAACTGATCTGTAACGATAATGCATTGCTCATAATTAATCCTCCATTAAATATTTTAACCTTCAATTGTTAGGATATATATAAAAATGGTATCTTTCAAATAATTAATAGAGTTCTTTTGGAATTAAATTTTCTTAAAAAAACTTGACGTTTTGTTATGATATATGTACACTAGATACATGTCGACTTGATATATATCTAGTGTACATATGGAGAACTATGCAGGATAAAATTTTACTCGGTTTTTTAATGGAAGGGCCAAAAACAGGCTATGATATAAAAAAGGCAATGGAAGTCAGTACAGATCTTTTTTTTAATACAAGCTCAGGTAGTATATATCCAGCCTTTCAAAAACTCTTAAGAGAAGGTTTTGCAACAAAGAAAGAAACTACTGAAGGCGGTAGGGCAAAAGTTACATATACTATAACCTCTGCAGGGAAAAAGATTTTTTTGGAATGGATTAATGATAAACTACCAATTGATAAGATTAAACAGGAATCTTTATTAAGATCCTTTTTCTTTTCACAACTTTCTGAAAATTCACAAAAAGAACTCTTTAATGATTTCATAATAGATCTTAAGAATAGAAAAGCAGAACTTGTCGAACTTCAGGAAAAGCTGTCAAAATATAAGTGTGATTTTTTTCAATTGAGTACTCTGCGGTTTGGTATAGACTACTTTGAATTTATGATTAAATGGCATCAGAAATTTATGAAAAACCTTGATGTAGAAAAAGAATAAGTGAAGGTTACGAAAAACTGTAACAATATTTTAATCCAATGGCCAGTGGTTTTCTAAAGGCAAAAGATGGGATTGAGATTAAGATATTACGTATGATGTCTTCTGAAGAAGCAGCACAATTTATAAGTATTTAAAATTTCAATTTTTTAATAAGACATTCATTTTATGGTCATAACAGCGTTATGTTGAGCAGGAGGAAACTATGGGGTCATATGATGCAATCGTAATAGGTGCAGGTAATGGCGGTTTAACTGCCGCAGCCACTCTGGCTAAAGAAGGGGCAAAGGTGCTGATGCTTGAGAGACACAATATTCCCGGTGGATGCGGAACCAGTTTTTGCCGCGGTCGTTTTGAATTTGAAGTGGCACTTCATCAGCTCAGTGGAATAGGAACAGATAAAATGCCTGGACCTTTGCGTTCTCTGCTGGAATCTCTTGGTGTCTTTGAAAAGCTTGAATTTATTGAAATGAAGGATCTCTATAGAGTTGTGTTACCAGGTGAACTCGATGTTACTTTGAGACCAGACAGAAAGCTGATTATTGAGGAGTTATCGAAAAAGTTTCCTGAGGAAAAAGAGGGAATTGAAGGATTCATTGGACTTGTTTTTGATTATTTCAATGAGGTAATCAAGGCATTTATATTTAAGGATCCGGAAGTTACACGGGAAAAGTATCCTCTCTATTTTAAATATGCTCTCATGGATACTCAAAAGATTTTAGATAAATATCTGAAAGGTCCTAAACTAAAACTAGCTCTGTCTGTATACTGGACTTATGCCGGCATGTCTCCTGAAAAACTTGCTTTTCATGAAATAGCTGCAATGCTCTTTGTTTATATATTTTTTAAACCTTATCATCTGAAAGGTGGTTCCCAGGCGATGTCCTCAGCTATCGCAGATGTGATTCTTGATAATGGTGGAGAAATTCGATATAACACGGGTGTAAGAAAAATAATTATAGAAGACGGCGCTGCAAAGGGTGTGGTTACAGATAAGGGAGAGGATGTTCGGGCATCTTTTGTCGTGTCAAATGCATCAAAAATTTCAACCTATACAGAGCTTGTTGATAAAGAATTTGTGCCTGATAAATTAGTTGATGAAATGAAACAGGCCTCCATTGGCCCATCTGCAATAACAATATATATGGGGCTTGATTGTTCAGCAGAAGAGCTGGGAATTACAGAATCTACAAATTTTCTTGTGACCAGCGTTGATATGGAAAAAGGCTATGATGACATGAGCCGTTTTGAAACGGATGATGCATCAATGCTTTTAACATGTTATAATATAATGGATGAAAGTTTTTCTCCGCCGGGTACATGTCAGATTGCACTGGTAACATTAAAATATGGTGAACCCTGGTTGAATGTCCCTCCAACAGAATATACTGCTGAGAAATACCGATGTGCGGGAAAAATGCTGGAGCAGGCCGAAAAGAGTTTTCCAGGATTACGGGATCATATAGAAGAGATGGAAATTGCAACACCAATTACTCATCTTCGGTATTTGAATCACCCCAAAGGGGCAATATACGGTTTTGATGAGCATACAAAAGATTCCTCTAATTTTATCTCATCTGCACCAACTATTGAGGGCTTGTATAATGTGGGCGCCTGGATTGGAATGGGAGGATTTCAGCCTACACTTGCATCTGGTGTTTCTGCTGCCAGAAGTATTTTAAAGAAAATTGGAAAAAGAGGAGAGTAGTATGACACCTGAAATTGTAAATCAACTCGATGGTTATGATAACATTATAAAAGAAATTGAAATTGCGAAAAGGTTAAGCTCTGATCCTTTTGCTCTGAAAGGCGAAGTCCAGAAGTACATCGACAGGCTCCATCCAGAAAGTCTTGAACTTACTGTTTCTGAAATTATCGATGAAACAACTTCTGCAAAAACGATACGGTTTATCTCTAAGAAAAGACAGCTGCCACCATTTCAAGCGGGGCAGTATATAAATATTTTTGTCGATGTGGATGGTGTGCGTACAAGCAGGCCATACAGTATTTCATCTTCACCGAATCAGCTGGCATATTATGATGTAACGGTGAGACGTGTAGATGATGGTTTTGTGTCAAATTATCTCCTTGATGAAATTAAAACCGGGGATTTGCTTAAGACTTCTTCTCCCTCAGGAACTTTTTTTTATAATCCTATTATACATGATGCAACTATTGTAGGAATAGTTGGTGGCAGCGGTATTACACCACTTATGTCAATGGTGAGAGAAATTGCTGAGAGAAGAATTGATCGTAATGTATTTATTTTTTACGGAAATAAAAGTGATGACGATATAATCTTTCATGATGAACTGTTGGAGATTTCAGAAAAGTTTGATAATATAAACTATATTCCAGTTCTTGAAAATTCTGGAAACAGCTATAGGGGAGATAAAGGCTTTATCTCAATGAATTTGATTAAAGAAAAAATCGGGTCACTGAAGGATAAAACATTTTTTCTCTGTGGTCCCCAGGGGCTGTATGATGCTATTATCCCTGATCTGAAAGACTCGTCTGTAAAGTTAAAAAAGATTCGTCAGGAGATGTATGGCCTTCCAAAGGATATCTGGAACCAGCCCGGATGGCCTTCTTCTGTAGATAAAGAGTCTACATTTAAAGTTACTATCAATAACGATGGTGATACTATTGAGGTAAGTGCAGTTGAATCACTGCTTAATTCATTGGAACGCAATCAAAAGGTTGTTCCTGCTCTCTGCCGTTCCGGTGAGTGCAGCAGGTGCAGATTAAAACTTCTCTCTGGAAAGGTATATCAGCCCGAAGGAACAAGGCTCAGGAAGTCCGATGCTCAGTCCGGTTACATTCATTCTTGTGCAGCTTATCCTGTTGAAGATATTGAGATTTTGCTATAAAAGTATTCTTATATTTTTACAATTCACATGAAGATATTTTATTAGAAAAATGTATTAAGTAAAATATCTTTATGTGAAAAATGGAAATTCATTATGGGAAAATTATAATTTTTAAAAGCTTTGCATGCCCGGGCCGATCCTGTGCATGCATGCACCCGCGGCACTTGAGCAGAACTGCTCGGTGCTTTTGGTCAATATTTTAACATTCCAGTGACATGGATCAACTGATGATAAAAACTGTTATGCTTTATGTGCCGCCTGGTGGTGCCGAAGTTTACACTGTATATCAACATATAAAGTAAGATTTGAGGAAAGAATTAACATAATTAATTTTAAAGACATTAGTGCAAAGATGAAAGAGTGCACAGTTAAAGCTTCTTCACTTCAGATCGTAACGGGCGGTAAAGGAAAGGCTTTTCGGATCAAAAATTAGACAGCTTTTCGGCATGGGCACTCCTACCCAGTAGACAGATACCAGAATCACTCTACCACTGCGGTATGTCCTCCTGACACGGAGGGCGGCACCGAAAAGTTGCTCATTTTTGCTGTCTCTCAATGAATCTGTCGTATAAAGAATAGTTCCCCTGTTGTTAATCACCCAGAAATTGTCCCCTGCCACCATGAAAAATTTTTCTTCCAGTTCAACAACAGAGACACAGTATCCTGGAATATTAAAAGGATATTTTTTTTGCGTACCGGCATTTTCAATATAGCTTTCCTCTTCGCCCTTGAAGAAACGAAGGCTTCCGGTTCGGTATTCCGTGTTATAACCACCAGCGTTGCCGTAAAAAGTGAAGCCATTGATAAGTTCCGGATTTTTTAACAGTTTTTCAATACTTCTATCCACTAACAGGGCCTGGATAAACTTTTTTCTTACTCCTGTCTCTTTTCTCTGTTCAATGAACCTGTCATATTTGCCGGCACCTTTTACAGAGGAGATAACTTCCTGTAAAATCTCTTGGCTGAATAAATCTGTGATGAGAGCGTGATGCATGCCGGCAAGAAACTCTTCATAGATACAGCTTGTCCCTCCTCCCCCGGCATGAGGATTCGGATATTCGGTTGCGATGATAATATCTTCAGCGGTAATCTGTATAATATGTGTCGCCGACCCCTCAGAGCGTTTCCAGGTGGTTTTCATCTTTTTGTATCCTTACAGGAGGTCTTTGTTTTGTCTTTTTCTATTATAAACTTTTTATATTATCAGTTAAAGTACAATGTCTTTAATTAAAAAAAAGCCCTGCATGGCCGGTGATTTTTATCCATATTTTAACATTCCGGTGGCATGATGCGGGTTCTGATCACTACTCTTGTGCCTGAGGTGCTGTATGTAATAGAAAAATTTCCTATATATTTACATCAGGGTACTGCGGAGGCGTTTGAAGCGCCAACCGCTGGTACCGAGCAGTGGTGTTTTAATTCATCTATAATTTCTTCAGGTGAGATCAAAACGGTCAAGATTCATCACCTTGTCCCAGGCCTTGACAAAATCCTGTAGAAATTTTTCCTTTGAGTCCTCACAGCCATAAACTTCTGCCTGTGCCCTAAGTTGTGAATTCGAACCGAAAACCAGATCGACTCGAGAGGCGGTCCATTTCTGCTTACCTGTTGCCCGATCCAGTCCTTTAAACTCATCGCCTTCTTTCGAAGTCGGTGTCCATTCAGTACCCATATCGAGCAGGTTTATAAAAAAGTCATTGGTCAGGGTTTCCGGCTTTGTTGTGAATACTCCATGTTTGGATAGTCCGAAGTTTGCACCCAGGACACGCAAGCCGCCAATAAGAACTGTCATCTCCGGGGCAGTCAAAGTCAGCAATTGCGCCCGATCTAGCAGCAGCTCTTCTGCCGAAACGCTGTATTTTGTTTTAAGATAGTTACGGAATCCATCAGCACAGGGTTCAAGTACAGCAAAGGAAATTACATCTGTCTGGTCTTGTGATGCATCAGTGCGTCCTGAAGAAAAAGGAACAGATATATCACTACCTGCGTCCTTTGCAGCTTTTTCTACTCCAGCACATCCACCCAGAACAATCAGATCGGCAAGGGAGACCTTCTTTCCTCCTGATTGAGAGCCGTTAAAGTTTTTTTGGATTTTTTCAAGTTTATCCAATACCTTTTTAAGATTCCCTGGTTGATTGACATCCCAATCTTTCTGCGGTGAAAGACGTATACGTGCTCCATTCGCTCCACCACGCATATCAGAACCTCTAAATGTAGATGCCGATGCCCAGGCTGTCGAGATCAGTTCGGAGATAGATAATTTTGATGCAAGGATTTCCTTTTTGAGTTCAGCAATGTCCTGCGTATCGATCAACTCATGGTCAACTTCTGGTACGGGATCCTGCCAGATCAATTCCTCTTCTGGCACCTCAGGACCAATATAGCGGGTGCGTGGTCCCATATCGCGGTGGGTAAGCTTGAACCAGGCCCTGGCAAAAGCATCTGAAAATTCTTCGGGATTTTCCAGGTAGCGTTGTGCAATTTTTTCATAGGCGGGATCAAACTTTAGAGAAAGGTCAGCAGTAGTCATCATGGGACGATGTTTTTTGGTCGGATCATGTGAATCAACTACCATGTCCTCTTCATCAACATCCTTTGCAAGCCACAGATAAGCACCGGCAGGGCTTTTTAGCAGTTCCCACTCATATTTAAACAAAACCTTCAGGTAACCTGTATCCCATTTAATGGGATTCGGTTTCCATGCACCTTCTATGCCGCTGCTTATCGTATCACCACCTTTTCCGCTTTTGAAACTGCTTTTCCAGCCCAGTCCCTGTTCTTCAATAGACGCAGCTTCAGGTTCAGGGCCAACATGTGATGCATCACCTGCACCATGACATTTTCCGAATGTGTGCCCGCCTGCAATCAGGGCAACTGTTTCTTCATCATTCATAGCCATTCGCGCAAAGGTCTGTCGAACATCATGTGCGGAATCAGCCGGTATAGGTTCTCCATTAGGTCCTTCCGGATTCACATATATTAGCCCCATCTGCACTGCAGCAAGGGGATTTTCAAGATCTCGCTCTCCAGAATATCGCTTATCGTCAAGCCATTCACTTTCAGTACCCCAATAGACATCTTCTTCAGGTTCCCAAATATCTTCACGGCCTCCAGAAAATCCGAAGGTTTTGAATCCCATTGATTCAAGAGCACAATTCCCTGCAAGAATCATAAGATCCGCCCAAGAGATTTTTTTGCCGTATTTTTGCTTGATCGGCCACAGGAGCCGGCGGGCTTTATCGAGGTTCACATTGTCTGGCCAGCTGTTAAGGGGGGCAAAACGCTGATTCCCGGTGTTTCCACCACCACGTCCGTCACTTGTACGGTATGTGCCGGCACTGTGCCAGGCCATACGGATAAAGAAAGGCCCATAATGACCGTAATCAGCAGGCCACCAGTCTTTAGAATCTGTCATTAATGTGTAAATATCATTCTTGAGAACCTGCAGGTCAAGTTTCTTGAATTCTTCTGCATAGTTGAACTTCTGATCCATAGGATTAATCATTGACGAATTTTGATGAAGGATTTTGAGATTTAACTGATTCGGCCACCAGTCTCTGTTCGAAGTACCTGTTGCAGCTGGATGACTTGTTGCTCCGGTCACTGGACACTTGCTCTCTTTTTCCATTTTCTATCCTCCTTCTGTTGTTTCAGATTGTTTGGGAAAAACAGTAAAATGCCTTGCATGGCTGGTGCTTTTGGTAATATTTATAAAATTCTTTCACAGTCGATGCCTTTTGTCAATATCTAAATACGGAAGAGATATGAAGCTGGTTCTGATAAAACTTATTCGGACTCATGCACTTATATATGCTTGATAAAATTTTTGAACATCAACATCAAAGGGCAGAAATGTTTTTTTGGAGGGAGACCTGTCCCTTCGCCGGCAGTGTCAGACAAAAAGTTGTCCCCTCTCCTTCGAGTGACTTAAAGGTTACCCTTCCATTAAGATATTTTTCGGCCAGCATCTTCATCGAATATGTACCCAGTCCCCGCCCCCGTCCCCCTTTAGTGGAGAAATATCGCTGAAATACACGGAGTTGAATAGATTTTGGAATAAATGCCTTATTCCGGACTTGAAAAAAGATATTTTCTCCATCAACTTCACATGATATTGTGACAAGATCACCAGGCATTGAAGCCTCAAAGGCATTCTTTAACATATTTATTATTATTCGTAACACAATAGTATAATCACTTTCAAAAACAGTGTCACTGTTCAAGAGGGATTCAATAACAAGAGTCTTTTCAGAGGCAATGGGAAGGTGATCAAAGAGTGATTTTAAATCAACAAATACCTGCTCCACATCTATCGAAGTATTGGTCGCAATGTAGGATTTTTTTCCAATATCCATCATTTGTTCAAACAGTGTTATCTCGCTGTACATACGATAGGTGAGATTTTGAATCCTTTTTGTCAGTTCACTTTTCTCATTCTTCTTAGTAAGAAGTTCAGCACTGGATACCAGCCCCTGGACAATATTCTTAACATCATGGAAAAATATTTCACCGATAGCATTGGCATTTTCTTCATCGGTTATATCCTGAATAAAAAGTAACAGAAGAAGCAGGCCATCAACATTAATGGGACTGGCTTTCACTCGAAAACAGTAATTGACAGCTATACTATCATCCCCGGTTTTCAAGGCACAGATTTTTTCAGAAGAGGTTTCCCCGGCTTCGGCAATTGCCAGTGAAACCGCAGCTCCGCAGTTTTCACAGTAATTGCTACTGCCGCAGCCATCGCTACCAGCATTATAGTAAGCACACTTAAAAGCTTCACCCGGTCTAAGACCGATAATTTCATCAAAGTTTTGGACTGCCAGGAATTTTAAAAGGGAATCGTTCACTGCAATGACTTCCCTGTTTGAAGTAAGAATTGCCAGCATACCTGATACAGAAATAAGGAGGTCATGCACAATTGCACTGCCGGCGATTGCAGAGACCATTCCGTTTAACTGATCCTCAGGAGTTCTTCCCTTTGCAGGAGTATAAGTAAATTTATCATTCATGAAAAACCTCACCTGTTTTTTTTAATACAGGATGAAGAAGCTTTTAGTTACCATGTAACTCGTATAATTGAGGATCACATCAGTTGCAGTTTGATAAACCACTATTAGGGTATTGCAAAATTGTACATAATGCAACTTTTTTATTTACTGCCTAATAAGCCGGCTGGTAGCTGCACAGATTATCAGGTATTAAACGAAGCTTATGTTTGCCGAAAAATCCGAAGATTTTGTTTTATAAATACCCTATGATTGAGGGATTAAATTTAAAAACTTCCTTCGTAATAATAATTTTTCATCTTTTGTTCTAATGACTCTCCGTGAATGATATAAAAATCATCGTAGGAACTGAAAAAAAGGTTCACCTTTATAAAGGTGAACGACGACTTCTGTTTTTATCATATAATTGAACCAGTATAGGTTATACTATTTTTGTGTAATTCTGTAGTATATGTTTAATTCGTTAAATCTGCGCTGAAAAGATTAAATGTTAAAAGCAAAACATTGGGAGGAAGTATGGAAGTTTTTTTTGAAGATATGGTAGACGGGATTTATGAACTTTACATGGATTTGTTTAAAAAGACGTTCCCTTTGAAAGAAGACAATAGGAAACTGTGGAGTGAGCCAGACCACCTGACCTGGTGGGCAATAGGTTATGAGCAGGAACATTTTTATTTTAACTACGCATGCGGGGAGTATGAAAAAGAACATAAATATATGGAAAATGCCGATGAATTCATGAGCGATTTTCAAGAAAATGCTGATGAGATGCGTGAAAAGTTTTTTTATCCTGCGGAGCCCCCTGAAGGAATGGATGAAGAGATGGAAGATAGATACTATTTTTTCTATCATGCCCTCGGGGAATCGATGCTGACGATTGTCATGGGTATGGTACTGAAAAAGATAAAAGATAATTTTGATGATTTACCTGTTCCTGTTGCCGAAAAATGTATCATGAATACTTTTGATGATATAGAGACGGGAAGGCTAAAGGCCCTGGCACCCCAGGTGCCGGTAGATATGGAAAATGAAGAGCTTGTAGAAATGCTCGATGGAATATACTGTAGATCTGAAGAGAACAGAAACCTTATTATTGCAGTATGGCGCCACGGAAGATATATGAACCTGGATGATATTATCAAGGCTTTCTTTTCTTCCCCGGATACAATTCCCGGCCTTGCCGATGAAAAGGAATCACGAATGCTGAAGATTCTTAATGAAGAAGTTGAACCTGAAAGCAAACTGGAAGACATTGAAGCCAAAAGGCTTCTCATGACAAACAGGATTAATCTGGAACAGCTGGCATAACAGTGGAGCTATATGATGAAACCGGGAGTGTAGGGTATGGGGAAAATTTAAGAGCCTTGCATGACCGGTGCTTTTTGTTAAAATTTTAATATTCCAGTGATATGATACTGTTACTGCTGAAAAAACCCGTTATACATCATGCGCTGGCTTGTGGCAGCACAGATTACTACGAATCTATAACTTTATTTTAAGAAGGATGAAAAGGAAGAATCAGGCGGTCGCGGCTTTTTTCAGGGCAGCAACATTATCGTTCACCGTACCAGCTTTAAAAGGATCGCCTTTGAACGCGGCGCCTCCGGCAACAAGAATATCCGCACCGGCAGATACAATGCTGGCGATATTGTCATTATTGACACCCCCATCTACCTGGATCAGGAAGTCATCTCGTCCCTGGCGGGCGGCAAACGAGGCGAGTTTTTCAATCCGTCCCAGGGCTTCCGGCATGAATTTCTGGCCGTAGAAACCCGGGTCGACAGACATGATAAGCACCATGTCTGCATAGGGAAGAATATCATAAACTGATTCTACCGGTGTGGCGGGATTGATGGTTATTCCCGCCTTGGGGCCTGCATCTTTTATCTCCCTGAGGAGCCGGGCGGGGAAACGGGTTGCCTCGTAATGGAAGGTCACACACCACGGGTCAAGGGCCAGGTACCGGTCCATCGTATCCTCGGGCCTTTCTATCATCAGGTGAATATCAAGAGGAATTGTCGAATGTTTTTTGAGCCCCTCAATGTAGGCGGGGCCAAAGGTTATATTGGGGACAAAATGTCCATCCATCACGTCAATATGAATAAGGTCGACTACTGCCGGATCAAAGGTCTTAACGATCTCTCCCATGCGGGAAAGATCTGCGGCGATTATTGACGGTGAGATGGATATGTTTTTTGTCATGTTATTATTCTACTGATACACCCATGGAGTGTACCGCTTTTTTATCCGCGGTTATGGCGATCCGCGCATTGCCTGTTCGGAGAAAGACAAACTGAATTGTCTGTCCCGCTTTCATCGGTTTGCTGAATCGAATCCTCCGCGCCGAGTCATCTTCTATCAGGGCTTCGTAGAGTCCCGCGGGCTTTCCGGCAGGAATTTTGAATACCACTTTTTCATAAGCCCGGTAAGGGTGTTCTTTCAGGGGATACCAGGCTACCCGGAGTGTTACCGTATTCCCTGCCTTCAGGGGGCTCAGTTTGCCCGGTGTCTGCGAATTGATGGTACCGGATTTTGCCTTGTCCCAGGTTTGTACGATTTCTTCATTGATGTAAACACCTTTGGCGGCAATCAGGTCGTAACAGAGGTCAATTGACTGGCCGGCAACATCGGGCATTTTCAGGTCTGCCTTGACTTTTCCCGAAGAGACCAGGAGATTTACTTTCTGGTCAGGCTTGATGCGCTCACCTGCTGTGGGACTGTGGGCAATAATTATATTATCGGCGGTTTTCTCTGAGGGCACATAAGAGATCACCCCGGGAAAGACATGGAATGACCGTCCGTGATAATGGAGATTCTTCAGTGCATTTACGGCAATCGGAAGGCTCTTTCCCACCATGTTGGGAATTTCAATGCTGTAGCCGCTTCGGCTCACTTCGAGGCGGATGGTACTGTTACTGGCAACCAGGGTGTTCCCCTCGGGCGACTGCTTGAGAATCAAGCCGTTGTCCAGGTCGTAGACATCTCTGAAGCTTATATCGGGCTTGAGACCCTTTCGGATGATGCTGTTGTAGACATCGACGAATTTCTTCCCTGTTACCTCGGGAACCCTGGTTTTTCCAGATGGGCCGGTGAGTATAATCATCATAATGGTTGAAATGATGAGAAAAATTGTAAAACCGGCGAAATAAAGAAGAGCAACTCTTCCGTATCCTTCGAGAAATTTGAATTTTGATGAGCCTGTTTCCTGTTCTTTCATAGTTGACCGTTTTATGCTGGGATTTCGTAAACTTCCTTTACAATATCTTTTAAAAAGCTCTTTGGACAGTGATTTTGTCAATAAAAATCGAAATTTGTTAAAAAAAAAGAATTTTCTTTATTGAATGCGACTTTTGCAAAAGTCGCATTCAATATAAATCCGTCTGCAGGTTAAAGTCCCTGCAATAATTAAATACATAAAGAAAAACCTCTTTATTTTCGACAATTAAAGGAAGAACCGATTATATCGGATAACTATAGACTTGACGGATCGAGACACTTCATTAATGTATAAATTACTTTTCAGATATGTGCAGCAGAGAGATGGTTCATGAGTGATCAGATAAGAATTCTCCTGACCGGAGATATTCACCTCGGGGCGGAGCAGTCACCGGTTCCCCCGTCGATGCGCGTGAATACCTTTAAAAAAATTACCTCCCTTGCCAGGGAGCATGACCTGCTGCTCATCGCCGGCGATCTTCTTGATTCGCCGGCCATCGATGGTAATCTGGTTGAGCTTATCAGTAATGAGTTTAAAGCGGTGAGGGCCGCAGGGACCGAGGTACTATTGAGCCCCGGGAAAGGAGAACTGCTTTCAAGTGGTGTAGTAGCCGATGTGCTGAAAAATATCGGCTGCTCAGCGGTGTTTGAAAATCCTGTCTACTCAGAACCCTTTGTTTTTAAAAAGAATGGACAGGAAGTTTTTGTCTACGGAAAGCCGGCGCCCATTGCCCTTGAGACACTGAAGGTTCACCGGGAGCAGGAAGAGGGCTTTCATATCGGTCTTTACTATATTGATTTTTCAATGGAGAAAAACCGCTCCCTGATAAAGGGGGGCACCTTTGATTTTTTTGCCATGGGAAGCATGCATAATTTCAGAATGTTCAAGGTTCATGACCGGATCATCGGGGTCTATCCGGGAAGCCCTGAAGCCTGTGATTTTACTGAGTCAGGAGAACGCTATGTTGTATCGATGCAGGTTCATGGCAATACGATTCAGAACATTAAGCGTCTTTCTGTAAATTCTGTCAGGTTGAAGAGTGAACTGGTTGACTGCGGCGCTTATGGTGAAATCGAATCGCTTCTTGAGGACATTTCCAGAAAGGCAACGAAAAGAGAATTGCTTAAGATTACCCTTGAGGGAAACCGGGATTTTGCCCTCACCGATGATTTTACCGAAAAGCTGAAGGCAAAATATTTTGATGTTATATATGAGGATGTATCTCTCCCGACCTTTGATTCATTCTATGAGCAGTTCTGCGGAGAGGAATCAATCCGGGGAGAGACTTTTAGAATTTTGAAAGATCGTATGACAAACAGGGAAGAAGACGGGGATATTCCCTCTGATTCGATCAGGATGATGTTAAAAAAACTAATCGACGGCGGCATTGATGATGTGGAGGAGTGGTTGTGCGATATGTAAAATGCGTAACAACTAAACCGGGGCTCTTCGAAAACAGCAGCCTTGATTTTTCCTCTGCCGTCACCATCGTAAATGGGAAAAACGGTTCGGGGAAAAGTTTTATGGCCCGCTGTCTCATTGAATCTCTCTGGAAGTCTATTGAATCGCCGCGGCTTCTATGGAATACCGCCTGGGATTCGATGTTCTTTGATGTTTCGATAAACCTGGTCAACGGGAGCGGTGAGGACCACGGGTATCGTTTTACTCATAATGGTCAGCATTTTTCCATTGCCAGTGACAACGGGACCACCACTGAGTTGATTTCTCATGACGGGGAAGATGAATTCGATCTGGCTGAGAAGCTTTCTGAAATTGAGAAAGGAAGTCTACTGAGCCGTTTCTGGCACAACATCGATCTAACTTCCTTCATTAATAGCTCCTTCGTTCCTTCTCCTTCAGATCTTGAAAGTGAGGAAGTTCTTCATTTTAATACTATTAAAAAACTGATTCTTTCTGATACGAGCGGGTTTTATGAACTTTCAGGTCAACTGAAAAAGCGTATTGGTCCCGATGCCGATGAAGGGAAGCTGACTCTTCTTATTATTGAAACCACCCAGGAACTGAAGGATCTGCAGAAACAAATCGAGCTTATCCGAATCAAGGATATGAGATCTTTGAAGCTTGAAAAGGAATTGCAGCTGATTCGTAATGAACAGGAGAAGTTGGGCAAGCAGCAGAAGGCCTATGAAGATGACATTACACGCCTCAGGACAATTACACAACATCTTGATGAGGGAGAAAAACTCTGCCGGGAACTTGAAACCATAAAGGAAGAGGTCAACAGGGAGCAGGCGAACAGCAAAGCGGTAAAGGACATTACTGAAGAGATAAAAACCATGTACCCCCAGTTTGAGTCTCTTCATATTCCCGATGACAGTAACCTTGACCGCCTTCAGGAGCTTTACCGGGAAATCCGAAATCTTAATGAATCAATCGATTCTTTTTTTACCCGGCGGGAACGAAAGCGTCTGAGAATCAGAAGACTTGCCACCGGTTTCAATATTGCCGCTGTTATTGCCGCAGGAAGTATTTTGTATAAGAACGGCTTTGTCTTTCAAAAGGACATCATACTCCTCGGCTCTATCCTCGGGACAGCTCTGCTTTTTGCCCCGGTATCACTGGTTTACACATTTTTTTCGACTCGGAATAAAAAACTGAATAAATTGAAGGAAGAAAGAGACGAACTGGAAAAGCGCCTGAAAAGTCTTCTCAGGGAGAGCAACCTGGTCCTGGAAGATTACAAGATGAGTGAGCTTTTTGAGTTTCTTCTTCAATATTTTGAAGATTATATTGAGTATATTGAACGGGTTCGGGAACGGGATGAAACAGAGGAAGGACTCCTGAATAAGAAAGAGCTGAAAGATCTGAAGGAAAAGCTGAAAGAACTCAATGGTGCGGAAAAGGACCTGAAGAAAAAAATTGAGTCTGAGATCAAGTCTCTCGAAACCATGGATCCTGTGGGCCAGGATAATGAAATCGTTGGGATCGCCATAAAAAAGCTGACAAAGGCGGGAGAACGTCTCAATGGAGAAATTGCTACAAAAGAAAAGGTTGCTGAGCGTATAACCATAGAAATTTCCCGGGAGCCGGGAGAAGGAACAGATATAAAGAATTTAGAAGAGAAAGCCGCTGTTGTTGAGGAAAAGCTTGCTGCCCTGAATGACCGGGCAAAGGCGGTAAAGCTGGTAATTGAAACCCTTAATGAAGCGGTTCTGAGAAGGGAGCAGCAACAGATAGCCGGACTGGTTTCCTCTGCCCTGGGGCGGTTTCACGACATTACAGGAGAGCAGTACAGGACTACTGTCGATGATCATGATGTAAGGGAGCTGATTATGGGGAATGGAATTACCGGCGAAATGAATCCCGCGGTTGCCCATGCCATTGTTCTCTCGGTGAAACTTTCCCTCTCAGAATTCATGCCGGAAACCCTCGCATCTCTGCCATTAATTATTGACGATCCCTTTCTTTTCATGGATGATGACCGAACAGAAAAATTAAAAAATCAAATCAATAATATTGCCATGAAGCGCCAGGTAATTATCTTTACTCATAAGAGTGATGTGGCGTCATGGGGCACCTTAATCAAACTGTAAAAAAACATGGATAATTCCGGACAGCTGACATTTTCAGATGACCCCCTTCTGAACAGAAGCAATGATATCTTTATGATGATTCAAGAGGGTAATTTTATCGAGGCGGTAGAAAACCTCGATGAGCTGCTTAATATTAATCCTGATTACCCGGGGCTTAATGAAGCCTACCGTACCGCCAAATTCTGGAATAACCGTATCATCGAGCTGAATGCCCTTCCTGAGGGGCGCCGCACTGCGGATTTTCTCATGGCCCAGTGGAAAGAATATGATGACTATGCTATTGAAAAGGACATGCTCTCCTCGTCAGCATATAAAGCGGTCATGCTTCATATTTTTTACCGCGCCGCGGAGCAGTACCGCATCGCCTTTATGAAAGAGGATAACCCTTCGGTTAATTTTGATCTTCTTATTAACCTGGGTGACTGTTTTCTCCGCCTGGGTGAATACCAGAAGACCGTTGAGACCCTTGAATACGCAAGTCGTTCATATAACAGCAATGCCCGGCTTCTCTCCATCCTGGGGGAGGCGGCCTTTCACCTGGGAGACGTGACGAAGAGTCTCTGGTATTTCAGAGAAGCTTTTTTTCTCGAGCCGACTGATATTGACCTTGAGCGAATAGAGGCCCTTCCTGTAAAGGAACTGGTGACCATTGTAAAGGAAGAACAGAAAGAATTTCCGGATATTCGTGAATGGATTCCCGTGTACGGATTTCTCCGGGATATCTTTTATGTAAGAAGAAACCTCCAGGAACGGAATATTGAAACTATTAAAGAAGAAATCTATACACTGGAAGTCAGCTACCAGCAAATGAATAGAGACCAGATTGCCGAATCAAACACGGTTCCCCGTCTGGTGACCCGGTACCTCTGGCTCTATGATTACTATGAATTTCAGAATTATGATTTTGATCACCTCTCCCAGATTCGGGACCGCCTTGTTCAGATAGATGAAAATCTTTTCAGGGATTATTTCAAAAAGATGCGGCGCCGGTAGGCAAAAGCCTTGAGGCCCTGTAGGGGTGTCTTCTCTCTCTTACACCAAAGCATTTATATATTTAACCGACAAGCAACCTCCATATTCACCGCAATTTCATACTCTTTTCACAGAGCCAGATTACCTTAGTGGCAATGAACTTTTTTTATATTGCGAAACGGGAGTGAATAATGAAGAAGATAGTGCCTCGATGGATGAAATACCTGTATGTCTCAGTCTCGGTAATATTTTTAGTAATAATTTTTGCAGAGCATAATAACATGCTTTTTGAACTGATTGTTTCTGCGGCCGTATATATACTATTCGGCGGTATACTTGCGGGAATCGGGCTGGTCGCGATCACCAGGTCAAAGGCAGCACTGTCGGGACTGCTTATTTTCCTTTTCGCCGCTTCGGCAGTTTGCTGCAATACGGTAAGCATGAAAAGTATTCAGGGCAAAAATTCAGAAATTGTAAAGGAAGTTTCAATTCTTCAGTTGAACGTGTATCTCTTTAACCGGCAGAAGAGAAAGACTATTGATCTTATTCTAAAAAAGAATCCTCATATTGTCACTCTGCATGAAATCAGTAGAAACTGGGATGGTATTCTCAATGTTCTTATGAGAGAAAAATTCCCCTACCGAGTGTCTGTTCCCGGCTCGTATTTTGGAATTTCGCTCTATTCCCGCTATCCGGTTAAGCAGCATTGTACTCTGGCCATTGATAAGACTGTAGTCTTACTTTCTGAAATCATGATAGGAAAAAAAGCGGTAACCCTTATAACCTATCACTCCTATGCTCCACTAAATGAAGGGAAGTTAATTTTTCGAAACAATCAAATTAATCGATTAATTCCTGTAATTAATGAAATACCGGGACCAAAGATTGTAACAGGAGATTTTAATGCTGTACCATGGTCATGGATAATGAAAAAATTTAAAAGGAAAACCGCTCTTTCTGATTCAAGAATGAGCCTGCTCAATACGTATCCTTCGAAAGGTTTTTTAAAGGTTCCCATTGATTATATTATGTTCTCCGAGCATTTTAAAACTGTCAGGAAATCATCGCTGCTGGCTACTACATCAGACCACCTGGGGATTATTACTACCTGTGGGTTAAAGAATAATGATATGTAAAAGCAATATAGCGCATATAACCGTTGTCACATTTGCCGGCCAGCATCAGAAAAAGTTTTTGAATATCTAAAATTGATATTTCAGCTTCATGATAAGGCCCGGGTTATTGCTGAGAAAAGCCCGAAAGGCTTCTCCATCGATGCGGTAACATGAAACGGGGTCCTGGTTGCTGAAGGAATATTCTGATGCTTCGTTGCGGTGGAGGTTTGTCACAGAGCCGACCAGGTCTCCCCTGCTGAGGACGGTTATAACTTCCTCACCCTTTTTTATTACAACGTTTCCCTTGCGGATGATGTATATGTTCTCGGCAACTTCGCCTTCTTTTATTAAGAAGCCCTTCTTTTTCTGTTCATAGGGATTGAGCATAGATTCAAGATAGGTCCGCTGGGTCTCGGTCATAAAGGAGATAAAGGGACTGTCAGAGAGAGTCTCCCAGGCTTCGCGGTTTCGGTTTTCTGCGAGACTTCGAAGCACCTCGTCGTATTCCGTACCTTCGAGAAAATGTTTAAAGCGGTCCTTGGTTATTGCATACACCGTTACATCGGTCTCAGCAATAACATCGGCACTGCGGACCTCTTCCCGTAGCAGGGCACCTTCGCCGAAATAATCGCAGGCCCCGAGAATTTTTCTGTAGTTCCCTTCGGAGCTTTTCACCGTCACGTTGCCCCGGGCGATGATGAAAAATGTATCGCCGTGGGTTCCTGCCCTTATGATATGCTCTCCCCGTTTATACTGCCGGTAGCGTCCGATGGTGATGAACTCCTGCACCTTGCCGACTTTCATATGGGAGAGGAAGTCAATATGCTTTAATATCGAGAGAAGCTGGTAGGCCTCTTCGAAGGGGGGCGCCTCAACATCAAAGTACATGGTATGCTCAATGCCGAAGCGCGCCAGGGTCAGGTCGGTTTTGTCAGGAAAACTTGCCGCGGGTATGTGGTAGACGACGGTTTTTTCCTGGATATCCTTCGGAAGTGTATTCAGGTACGCGATGGGCGTATGGAGGGGCGGTACCCCCGATTCATGAAAGACCACGGTGGAGTCCCAGGGGAAGGATGAAAATTCATCATAACGCTTCTGTGAAATTATTCCCTCATCAAAGAGCTGTTTGTGGAGCTTCGGGTCGCCATTGTGGTCAGAAGAATAGGTGACCGAATAATCCTGAAATTCAAGACGAAACCCGAAGGTGGGAATAGAGTGGAGTGAATAGAACAGGTCAAACTGACCGTCATTGATGTACAGGGGTTTGCCGACTTTTATGGGATGGAAGTTAAAGAGCCCCATCAGGTAATCAACCGTAACGTCTGTCAGGGCGGCATATTTTCTTAAGAAACTCATCATGACTGTTTCAGTGGAATAAATAGTAATCTTCCCTTCTTCAAGAATTTTCTGGAAGGTTCCCGCGTCATGATCGGCGTGGCAGTGGGTGAGAATAATGCTGTCGATAAACTTGGGGCTCACATTCGAATCGAGGAGCCACTCTGTTGAATTCACCGGCGGGTCTACCATGATGCCCTGGTGATTAAGCCAGATGATAAATCCCGAGGTGTTTTCATAGGGGTCAAACCCCGAGCTGGGGCCGAGACATGTAATGCCGAAGAGGGGCGGTTCGTAAGGTTCGGTCACTCGCTCACCGATGAGATATTTGGCCTTATAGACAATACTTCCCGGAATGCTCGCCAAAAGTTCATTTTTTTCATAGACTTCAAAGTGTTCATCTTCATCGAGTTTTATCTTAACATCGCCGTGGGTGTAGCTGTTATTTTTAAAAAATCCGAATTCCACCACATCGTCAAATTCCATGGTTTTAAAAAAGTCCATCTCAGCCTTGATGTCGGGAATTTCTTCACCATTGAGCTGAAAGTCATTTGTGAAATCGAGTTTTTCCGGTCCGAAGAGGGATTCTTTAAGAACCTTTTTAAGGCGGGCCGCCTGCTGTTTTTTGCAGATAATCAGGGTTTTCTTCTGGCGGATGAAAAAATTATAGTAAATGGGAAACTCAAGTTCCGCAACGCTGATTCCCTTTATCCAGTTAAAGAAATCCGTTGGCAGTACAAATATCAGGGGGGTCCCCTCGGGAAGCTTCATGGTGTCTTTTATGGTTTCCGGGGGCGAGCCGAACTGGATGTACCCTTCAGGTGTATCTACAAGGTAGCCTCCCCGGGGGAGTGCCGTTACTGTATCATTCAGTTTTTCAAGGGGTTTCATGGGATTATTCCTGATGGTTGCATATTTTATGTATACTGTTTTAAAAGAGCAAGCAGGAAAATTTTTTTTTGCCGGTAATTTGCGTTATGCGCACCGGGAAACAGATTGAATAGGTAATAAAGGAAAGGGGGACGGAAGTTAAAATAGCCTTGTATGACCGGGGCCCGCTCTTTAAGATTCTGTTATCATGGCACTTGAGCATCTGTGCCCGGGGTTTTTTTAACAATCTGGTGGCATGGTGCAGCTAATGATAAAAATTGTTATGCCTGATGTGCCGGTTGGTGGTGATGAAGATTACTATATAATAAAGAAAAATAGCTTTCATCGGGAAAGATGATTAAAATTTTCGCGCTGCTGCTTCACCTCATTTCCATTAATAGATATCCCTTTGAGAAAAAAGATGACAATAATAGAGAAACATGCCTTCTTCATTTTTATTTCGTTGTATTTTTTAAGAATTGATAAATCCTTCTGAAATAATTTTTTGTTAACAGAAAATTATTTAATTTTTTATCTTAAAAAATGAAATTTTTTCCTGCAGTAAATCAGCTGTAGCTGCAAGTTCTTCTGAACTCGAGGCTATTTCTTCCGCCCCCGCTGCATTTGTTTGTGTCAGAGTAGTAATGCTTGTAATGGAATTTACAATTTCTGTAATTGCATTTTTTTGTTCTTTTATTGAAGTGTTAATTTCTTCAACTACTTTCTGGACTGACTGAGCATTGGAATTAACAATATTGTTTGATGCTACTTGATTTTGCATATTGGTGTAAATATTTGCCATTAGAATACTTATTGAGCTAATGTCACTAACGATAGTGCCAATAAATTTTAAAGATTGATTTATCTGATCCATACCTTTATTGATTTCATTGCTGTTTTCTTTAATTAAAGTATCAATTTCTTTGAGGCTGCTCGCTGTCTGGTCTGCTAATTTAGAAATTTCATCGGCAACGACAGCAAACCCTCTTCCCTGTTCACCAGCTCTTGCTGCTTCAATTGCTGCATTAAGGGAAAGTAGATTGATCTGTTCAGAAATATCTCCAATTATTTCAATTATATTGATCATGTCCTGAGAGCTTCCAGAAACATTTTTAATTGTAGAATTCATGCCTGTAAGAGCCTTTTTACCGTTTTGGGCCAACGAAGTTATACTTTTTGTTTTATCAACTGTTTCTTTTACTTCTCCAGACATGTTATTGATGATATCCGAAAGATCTTTCATGTTATCTAAAAGTGATGTTAGACTTTCGTAAGAATTTTGAGCACCAGTGGATATGCTGTCCATTCCTGCTGAAATTTCTTCGACTGCTGCAGTTATTTCTTCTGCAGAAGCTGCCTGTGATTGAGCTGTATCATTAAATCCAACTGATGTTGAAGATAGTTCGTTTGATGATGTCGAGACCTGATTTGATATATCCTGGATGTTAGTAAAAATATCTCTTGTTGTGTGTAGAAACTTATTGAAACTGTTCGCTAGAGTCCCAATCTCATCATTTAAATTAATATCAATACTCGAGGAGAAATCACCTTCGGTTAATTTCTGGGCTGCTTCAGTCATGGATATAACAGGTTGAGTGAATTTTTTTCCAAGAAATGAGCTTAAAAATAAAACAACGATCAGTAAGAGCAGGAGAATAACTGCTATTCTGAACAACTGTTTAAAAATAATATTATATACTTCTGATTTGTTTATTTCTATTATCATTATCCATGGATAAGCTTTTTCGTGATGTCCGATTGCGATGACATCGACTCCTTCTTTGTTGGAATAATTTTTGAAGGATATTTTATTCTTAATCGCTTCTTTGATTATATCTTTTGTGATTTTATTAATAGGATCTTTTTTAAGTTTTGTAACTTCTCTACCATCAAGTGTTGCGAGAAAAACATGTGCTGATTTTTGTTTATCAAAACCTTTCTTAAGTAAGTTTTTTACATGATCAATTTCCACCTCAAAAGTTAGTATTCCTCCAGCATACTGGTTGTAGATTTTTATCGGTTGAAGATAGTGCTGGTGATAATGGTCATTTTCATCAAAACCAAAAAAATCAGATATTTGCGGCTCTTTTAGTGCCTTCTTGAAGAAGGGGGAACTGGCTATGTTCTGTCCGAGGTGTGTTGCCGTTGATTTTCCATGAGGGGGGCTTAAGATTACATTCCCGTATCTATCTGTCAGCATAATGTGGTGATATATTGACCAGTGTTTTTCCTGGTAATTTTTGATAATTTCGAAGGCTTTTTTATAATCTGCCTGATATTTTAGAGTATTTAGCTTCACACCTTGATTCAGTTTACGAAGTATTGATTTAATCGCCTGATTTTCTGCAAGGGAAGCAGCATTTTGTTTTATCATTAAATAGTGATTGTCAAGCGCAGATTGCTTTATGCCGGCAGTGATTTCTAACTGGTTTTGGATTTGTGAAATTAATAGATTCCTGCTGCTGAAGAACTCAGTTATTCCAAAAATAAGTATTGGAACAATAGCAAAAAGGGATAACAGTACAATAATTTTACTTCTGATAGACTTAAACTTTAAATTCATCATATAACCCTAGTCTAGCTAATCTTGAATATATGATAGATTGAATAATTTAAATTTTCAACCTTATTTTATGTATATAGCTTAAGTGTTATTTTTAATTGTTGTGTTAAATATTTTGATCCTTTTTTTGGAAAAAAATGATTGTTTTATTTTTAGAGCTATTGATCTTTTTAATTATGCGTTTATTACGTTTCGATATTAGTATATAGATAATTGAGTAAAATTTTAAAAACCCTGCATGACCGGTGCTTTGTGTGAATATTTTTACATTCCAGTTGTATGATGCAGTTTCTCATAAAAGCCATTCTGTTTCATGTGCCGGTTGCTTGAGTCGCAGCATACTCTATAAAAAAATGGGATGACTCCAAAGTGGTTTCATCCCATTTTTCCTTGTATGGCTGACAGTTAAACTATTTTCGTATTGGAATCAGAAGCCGTATTTTGCAAGACACCCGATCATACCGGCGGTTATACCAGTTGGGATACGCTAGAAACATGGATACTGTTGTATTACTTTCGTATTTTTTCAGGGCACCAGCATAGAGGGTGGTTCCACGAAAGGCAACGGATTCACGACCGTTTTTAAATTTCACTATGATAGTAGCATAACGAAGGCGTCCGCTTACCCGCTGAATTACAATCCTCTGACTTCCCTGCAGAGACCGGACATCTGAAAGGCGCAGCATGAGTGGGCGTCCCCCGCCGCGGCCATTATTTTCTCCAAAACCATTGAGTGCCCTGTATCCCCGTGGTATTGCCGGCATGTCTGCTGTATTTGTTTTTTGTCTGAGGAGACGGATGGCACAGGGTTTATTCTGTCTTCCTTTTTCATCTCCGTTTATAAATATTTCAAAGTACCGGACATTGTCATCATTCCGATAGCGCTGCAGTACGCCCGCTGCAAACTGAGGATTGTTTCCCTGCTGATAGGCCTTTATTCGGCGCCCGTTTTTCAGGCTGGCATATATTGACAGGTACTGAAATCTTCCTCCCAGAACATCAACTCTGATTTTTTCTCCAGGCTGTATCTGAAGTAGAGATTCTCTTGAAAATATACCTGTGGAAATGCTTCTCCCGTTATTGACTGCATCCCGGGTGGAAAGAAGCATGTATCCCCTGGGTACCGGGCGTCTCCGGTTATAGCTAAAGGAAGATGGTGAAGACTTTTTCTTTAAAAACCGTATTGCACAGGGGACTTTTAGGTATTTATTATTGTCTCCATTTACATAATAAATAAAACTCTTAACATTTCTATCCCGGGCCAATCGTTCGAGATAGCGTTTTGGTATCGTTCTTCCGCTGCCTCCGTAGACCTGGCGTTTACGCATATTTTTATAAAAGGCGTAAAGTTTAATGTACCGGTATGATCCTCCTAGAACATCAATGAAAAGTGAATCATTTGCAGGGAGAGAGAGAACAATATTTTTGTTTACTGTGCCATATTTTCCAGCTTGCGGATTATAGGTAGATCCGCCTATGCCGTTGTTTACTGCAGGAGTAGAAGCGGATTCGTATCCCGCAGGCAGTGATTTGCTCAGGTTGAATTTTGCTGCAGCAGCCTTTGGCCTGAGGAGTCGTATGGCACAGCGTTCTTTCATAAATGATCGCTGGTCTCCATTTACATAAACAGCAAAGGAAGTAATGCCGCGATCCTGCAGCGATTTTCTGAACAGGGCTTTATTCAGAGTTTTAGAGGAAGTTTTCGTAACTGAATATTTTCTGCCGCCCTTGAGGGCACATACCGTCACATACCGAAAACGACCCCCCAGGACATCAACAGTAAATGACTGGCCGTCAGCCAGGGCGGCAATCTCTTTCTTTTGCAGGGTCGCATAGGATCCGGTTCTGTCGCCGTTGTTGATGCTTGCGCCGCTAGCCATGGAAAATCCCGCCGGCAGGGTCTTGTAAAGATTAAATTTATTTGTCTGTGCCCCGGCTGCCGTGGCTGAAGCTTTGAAGCGTATTGGTCGCGACCAGGTGCCTCGAAGGTTTTTGTCAATAATATAGCGGGCCCGTACATAACAGGTCCCGTTAAGTTTCACTGTTCGAATGTTCATCCTGTTGCTGGAAACCCTTCCTTTCAAAAGTTCTTTTTCTTCCTTGAAATAAAAACTATAGCGGTTTTTATTGTGGCGGCGCGGTTTATTGATATCATCTGTCCAGTGCTCTGTCGGCCATTTCCCGCTGAAAGTTTTATCTCCCATCTTTCTCAGCTCTACCTCAAGAGGAGCATTTTGTTGCTCTCGGGAAAAAAGAAGACTAAGGGAATTGCCGGATGCGGTAGCCTTTTTTAGAGAAGGCTGATTGATCCTTAGGGGATCAAGACCCCGACGTGAAGTATTTACCGTAATCCGTGGTCCTGTTGCAAACACCGCCTCTCTCATCCGGCCCCTTGGTCCTGTAGGGTAGGTCAGCTTGTAAGAAATGATAAATTTTGCGGTTTTAGAAAAACTGTAAATCGGCCAGTTTCCCTTTAAGGGTATACCGTTGAATTCTTCGGTCCTGTATCCTGAAATAGTTCCTAATACTGAACCTGGATAGATGGTAATTTCGTCGCCATCATCAGAGATCGAATAGGAAGGGTTTGTTGTCTTTCCGGGAAGTTCATGATATCGGTCAAGGAAGGTTTTTCGCTGCAGGTATCCGGCTGAGCCTCCCTGTCTTCGGCCGTCAAAATATATAGTCGTATCAAAAGTCAGGCGTGTGCGGTTTTTATATTTTTTGAGAAATATTTTAAGGACGGTACCATATTTTTTTGTGTTCACATATTCCATGCGCTCAATTTTTGGTTTCGGCAGTGCATAGGCATCTGTCCTAAAGACCTTTTTGAAATAATTGCGGCTAAATTGTCCATTGCTGAAACGGTATCGCGCCCTGATGTAGACAGGCCGATCGGGACGGAGAGATTTTTTTGTCCCCCACTGGCTGTTATAGCGGTGATCCCCTAGAATATATTGCTTAAAATTTCTTCGGTCAAGTCCAGGATGGGTATTAGGGCGCCAGCGTCTGCCATCATAGCTGTAATCGATGTGGACTTCACGGGTAGCTGGATTTTTTTCAAATTCTATTTCAAAGCCATAATTTTGTTTTCCATAGGCATTGAGTATTCCGGAGTTTTTCTGTTTCAAATCATTTTCTGTGCTGATATATTTTTGTTTAACCTGCTTCAAAACCGGCGCATAGTTCATTCCCTGCGGGAACGTGAATCCCCTGAAGGAACTAATGGCTCGGGCAACGTTAACAGGCTTTCTGAATTTTATGGTGAAAAAAAGAAAATCCCCTCTTCGGTTTATTCCCTGCAGTTGGATATCTCCTGTATTGAGTCCCCCTACGCGCATATCGAGTTTAAAACTTTTGCGAATGGCAGTATTGACAAAACGGCGTACTGTCCATTCCTCAAGCCAGGGGGGAATATTTTTTACTCTGATTGAATCAGCCTTGAAATCATAAAACTGCATTGTCCCTGTAACAGGGTCGAGTTTTATCGCCATACTTCCCCGCATTTTTGCGGTGACACTTGCAGTGCGCCAGCGGCGGCCACGGCCCCAAAAATGGATAAAATCTTTTGTGAATGTCTCATAACGCAGGGTGGCCCCAAAAACAATTCGTTTGCTCCGGGATCCCTCTTTAAAATTTATATAAAAATTCTTTAAACGTATCTGGCTCCATTTGGTGTTTTTAGCCCAGAATGGAGGCATTGATGCGACTGCCTTCTGTAGCTTTGCAAAATTAAAACCGACTATGGCACCGGTTACCATGGTTTTTCCCCGGTCTAAAACAGGCTTTCCGTCAAAGTCATTTGAATTTATAGTAAAATTTTTGGGGAAAAGTTGCAGTGTTCCATTTAGATTCTCGGCGCTATGGGCATCCATACTGCCGAGTGAAGTCAGAAGTATCAGACTCGAAAGCAATAGAAATTTTTTCATGTTTTTTTATTCCTTATAATTCCTTAACACAGTAAGAAACGTAATAAATAGTATTATGTTCAGGTGAGGATTTTCCCGCCCGATCGGGCTGTGTCAAGCATTTTATTAGAGCACGGCATGTTTTATCCTGATGGTGCCACAGTCTCTTGAGTATCTTTAGAAATAGTACTTTTGTCTTTATAGGCAGGTTTACTAAAAGAGCAGCGGGTATATCATGCCGGCTCCCTTAGTAGTTTTTAACCGGCATGTTATATATTCGGAGACGATGATGAATATATAATATTGAGCAAATAAGACAGCAGACAGATCAGCTCTTCATCTGCAAAAAGGTCATAAGAACCTTCCACGACCTGTTCAGTCGTTTCTCAGTGCCAAAAACCTTAAACATCATTTTCTCGGCCATGATGATATCTTTGTATGATTTTTTAATATATCGGTAGACATCCCATTTGCGATAATTTTTTAATACTTTCTTTTTAAAATTACTCTGCCAGAAATTTTTATCAGACTGTTGGTTTTTCATGACTTCGCGAACCCAGAAATCTGCCTGGGCCATACCGAAATAAAGACCGGAGGAACCGTTTGCCTCACTGAATCCGATCGTATCTCCCATAAATATTAAGCCACCATTCTCATGAGGGATCACATCTTCAAAAAGGAATCGGTTCGAAATAACCGTTAACTTTTTATAGCCTGTTTTCGCACCCTTAAAGAAATGTGAAAAACCGGGATAGCTTTCTGTCAGTCTGTCCCATACCTGCATCATCAGTTTCTCATCAGGAATTTCGATTCCCTTGATGGCATCCAGTTGGCTCAGTCGAAGCATAAGGCCGGCCTCCATCTCTCCATCTTTTAATGGAAAAACATAGGCCACGGCAGGAGGAAGTTTAGGGGCAAAGTCGAGCATCTTTGGCGGTATGATATACATTTGAAGATAGGGATATTCTGAGAGTTTTACATTGGGGGCATTGCTGCTGAGATATTTAATTGTCGGACAGTCAACAGTGGCTCTTTCTATTCCGAAGTCTTTGCCCAGGGGGTCAGTGTGCCCCATGCATCCCAAAATTGTCGTTCCTTTTATTTCAAGGTTATTGCTGTTTTTGTCATTGTAGTGCAGCCCGACACAACGCTTATCTTCTTCGATAACTCCGGTTACCTCTGATTCAAAAAGAAATTCAGCCCCTGCCTCACGAGCAAGTTGTTCCATGTGCTTCATTAAGGTATTCCAGCGAAAGAAGTAGTAAGGTTGACGCACATCAATGAGAGTGTTTTTTTTGTCAAAGGGGCTGTGGAACCGTCGATAAGGCGGATCAGTCAGGCAATTATTTTTAAGCCAGTCTTTTCCTAAAAGTTCATTCATAAAGGGATACTGTGCAATGCTCTCCCCTCGTGGTTCAGGACCAGGGGTCTTTCCTTTTTCAAGAACAACGCATGATGCACCAAGCCGTCCGGCGCTTATCGCTGCGGCAAGACCAACCGGTCCGGCACCTGCGATAATGAAATCATAATTTTTACTATTCATAGGAACCTCAATACTGATTTTTTTGCCGGTCTATCTTCAGGTTTTTAAAAGCCTGTTTGAGCCGCCGTAGTTTATAAAAAGCCTTACATGGCCGGGGCTTTTTGTCAATATTTTAACTCCCGAATATGGAAGCATCAGGTTATCACCTTGACATGTAGATTTCCATGATATAGAATTTATCTTCTTACTGAATGTTTGAGTGTATTAATTATTTATCAGCCAGGAGGGGGAAATGAGACCGATATTTTTAATTTTAGTAATTTTGAGTCTGCTCTGTTCATGCTCTAGCATGTGGGTTATTGATGAATCGGGAAACGAATTCGATAAAGACTATATAAAAAGGACAAGTGGAACATTAGGAACTTATTTTTATGCAATGGATGAAAAGGTTTTTAAGTTTTCAGTAAATGAACAGAAAGAAATTGTAACGAAGGACAAAACATTAACTGAAGCGAAAAAACAGAAGATGCTTAAAATACTCGATGGATTAAAGTTCAGTGAAAAACAGTATTTTAATTATTCAATAACCTTTGGAAAGGCCCACCCAATGATTGCAAAGGGTAACAGTTTTGTCCTTACCGATGCCCGGGGACAAAATTTGCTTGCATTTACAATGCAAACCAGGATGAGAAGAGTGCAGATAATGCGTCAGCATACTCAGCAGATATATCACACCCTTGCGTGGTTCATTAAGACAACCAAACCGATAAAAAAAGAGAATTTTACAAATAGTGAAATACCTGTTACTTTTACTGCTGTTCTCATGAAGAATCAGAAAAAATGGTATAAAATAACTCCTGAGTGATCAAAGATATCAGGTAGACAAATTCATCAGATTAGCAGTGTGTTGAACAAGAAAAAATATTTTTAAGATTCTTTATTATAGTCCCTTAACTACAATATCTTTTGGATGTTCTACAGAAAAAACAAAAGGCTCTTCAACCTTTTCACCTGGCTGCAGAGTGAAAAGCCATTCAAGGTAGTTATATTCATTCTTCTTCAGCTGGTCTGTATCTTTTGTATATTCGGGCTTAACCAGTTCAACAACAATACTTTCATTTTGAGTTATCGGTAGCTGGTCGCTGAGAACTATTTTTTCTTCAGTTTTTTTATTGTTTGTTATAACAATAGAATATTCATAGATGATTTTACTTTTTTTGCTGATCATACCTTCTTTCTTGTGATATTTTTTTAAAAACTTATATTCAACATTTATTCCTTCATCAACACCGAGAAATGTCCAGAATTTTTCCGAAGGACTGATTAGTTCAAGTGACGAATGGGCCACGAAATTATTATCTAAAAATATATTACTTTCTCCAGGAAGAAAGGGAAACTCTGTCTGGTTGGTAACCTTTGCTTTCAGGTATGCGTATGGCACGAGTTTTGGCACGGTTGAATATTCGAAGTCCGCGTTAAACTTTTCCCGCAGTATCGTGACTTTATGGGGCTGATTGTCGCAGGCGATGGAATTACTTCCGGCAACAGCAAAGACAGCTGACGTGGCACCGGTTTCAACAGTTGCCGAGGGTATTTCCATGCTGCCTATCATTTCCTCAACGAAGTGTTCACTTTCCTCTGGAAGAGGAACAGCACCAGGTGAAGCGGCTGATTGCATGCGAAGCTGGTCTTGCATCATGGCTTCTTTTTTGAAGCTTTTCGGTACGGGTGCGGGTTTGAATATATCTAAAAACCAGGGGCTTAATTCAGGTTGACGCCCGCTGATTTGCGGCTGGGCGGTTGAAAGCTTTATCTGTGCATCTTCCCAGTCTTCGTCGGTGTTTTGTCTGATGAAGGCGTTGTAGATTATATCCATTTTTTTTTCTTCAGTGGATACCCGCAGGTCATAGACCGGGTACCAGGAGGGGCCGGCTACAATATATGAAAGCTGCAGCGATATGGTATCATTGGAGGTTGCTTCAATCAGCACCTCAACCTGGTTTTTTGTTTTGCCTTGCTTGATTCCTAGGTCGTTTATTTCACGGTTTATTTTCTGTAGTTCCCGGGTTATCCCTATTCTGGATTTTTCTACGTCGCGTATTTCTTTACTGATTTGATCAAGTTTTGAACGGTAATAATTTACCATCTTCAGCCATTTTTCAGGATCCAGTTCCCGACTTGAACCTTCTTGTGGTTCAGATGTCAGGGTTTTTGCTATGTTGTCGACAAATTGTTTTTCCAGTCCCGCCTGCATTATTATATCATCCAGTTCTGACAGAGATTCTTCTAGGGACTGTTTTTTGTCATAGAATGTTTTGATTTGTTCATTGGGAATTTCAGCATAATGCGCCTGTTTAAATTTTACATCTTTTAAGACAGTACTTCCTTTACCATTTATCTGAATACTGTTTTGATCAATAGCTTCCGGGAGAAGGTCAAAGAGAATTGTATGCTCACCGGCAGTCATGGTTTCGGTCATTCTTCGGGAAACCTGGGCGCGGTCGGAAAAGACAGTTACTTCGAATACTCTTGAGTTTGCGGTAATCATAGTTTTTTCCGTTTTGAATAGATTTTATGATTAGAGTTAACCTGTGCAGGCTGTAGTGGCAGAAGGACTCCCTTTGCTGCCACTACAGCCTGCAGGCTTTAAACTAAAAAATTCTTGCATGCTTGAGGTTTTTTGTCAATATTTAAAAACACTGTATGGGACGATGATGGATGCTTTCACTTGTCACGGAGATGTTAAAAAATATTTTCATCTTAAAATTTGAATTGTCATAACTCCACTTCGAAATAACCTGTACCCGATATAAACGGATGTCAAACTTTAATCAGAATTTTAATCGGGGCGAAAAAATTTAAATTAGTATGTGTTCCTTAAGATATATTTTAAAATTTACTAACAGGAAAATGTAATTATAAAAGTTTATGAACTTTTTATTAAGAAAAACAGATGACAGTATAAAGCAGGAGTTTCTGACGATAAAAGAAAAATGGCAAAGGAAAGGCGGCCCGCAGTATTTTTTAGCCATTCCATTTTTATTTTTATTGATAGCAAAGCTGAAATTTCAAGCCAGATGGAATGAAAAGTTTGGATATAAATATATTATTCTTTTCGCTTTTCCCTTAATTCTCAGTACTGGTTCCTGGTCGATTCAACATTTTGTAGATAGAATGTTTTTAGCCTGGTATTCCCCTGAATCAATTGCAGCATCCTTACCCTCGGGAATTTTAAATTTTGCAATAATCAGTATTTTTCTCGGAACAGCAAGTTATGCCGGTACTTTTATTGCACAATATTTTGGTTCAAGGCAGTATGAAAAAATCGGCTCGATTTTATGGCAGAGCATTTATCTTGCAGTTATTGCCGGAATTTTCTTTCTCTTTTTAATCCCGTATGCTCCAGAAATGTTTGATTTTATCGGACACGATAAGGATGTAAAAGATTTGGAGATTGTTTATTTTAAGATTCTCTGTCTTGGGGCATTCCCGCAGGTTGCTGCATCTTCTATCGGAGGATTTTTCTCCAGTATAAATAAAACAGTTACTGTAATGTGGGTGAACATTATAATGACTGTCATTAATATCACTTTAGATTATCTTTTAATCTTTAATAAACTAAACCTGGGAGTTGAGGGTATTGAAGGGGCAGCAATTGCAACAGTAATTTCCGTTTTTTGTGCATTATTAATGTATGGTGTCATTCTACTTTTGCCAAAATACAGAAGAAAATTTAATACAATACAAGCATGGAAATTTAACCCGGATAAGTTTAAAAGATTATTGAAATTTGGTTTTCCTAATGGGGTTCAATTTTTTCTTGATATGGCTGGTTTTACATTTTTTATTCTCTTTGTTGGGAAATATGGAAAGGAGAGTCTTGCAGCAACAAGTATTGCTTTTAATATATCAACACTTGCATTTATGCCAATGATTGGTTTCGGCATTACCATATCGGTCCTTGTCGGGCAAAATCTTGGCAGGAATAAAAGTTCAGTTGCAGAGAGAATTGCCTATTCAGGGTTTCATCTCACCTTTGGATATATGTTTTTGATATCCCTGGCATATTTATTTAAGGCAGAGTGGTTCATTGCTCCCTTTTCCGCCTTTGCTGACAGTGGCAGTTTTGCCAACATTGCGGAAATTACAACTGTGCTGTTGAAATTTATAGCCCTCTATAGTATTTTTGAAACCATGAGTATAATATTTGCATCTGCCATAAAGGGTGCAGGGGATACGTTTTTTGTTATGGTAACAATGATTGCCGCATCGACAGGCATTTTAATTATCCCCAGTTACCTTTCAATTTTTGTTTTTAACTGGAGCCTCTATGTAAGCTGGATTTTTACCGTATTCTATGTTGTAACTATTGGCTTTACGTTCTTTATTCGTTTCAGGCAGAGTAAATGGAAATCCATGAGAGTTATTGAAACAGAAGAGCCAAATTGATTGATGTAGTTTTAATTTGAAATACGAAACAGATGAGCTGATTCTCTAATCAGGAGTTTTAATCATGTTTGAATATGCGTGGGCAGGAATAAAAAAATTATTTTTTGATATCAGGCTTGATTCTCTTCTTTTTGATGCCTCGCTTCTCCTTTTTTCATATTTTTTCATCTACGGATTTGTCTCCGGGGGCAGGCGGCTCATTGACATTCTTAACCCTGTTTCCGGTTTTATCATGGTCATGCTGATGGAGATTCTCATACCGGTCTATGCGGTGTACCTGTATAAAAAACAGATGGAAATCAGGCCTGGGGTTCAAAAGTTTTTCGATGAATCCTGGTCAGGGTGTATTGTTTCAATCAGTATTATATTTTTTATTTATCTGCCAGCTGTAATGATGCTTCCTTTTTTGGGCATTTTTATAGGTCTCAAGGCAGGGCTTTTTCTTTCGTACAGCACCGGTGTTCCTTTTGTAATTTGCGGTATTATTGGCGCACTTATCGGCTTATATTTATCCCGGCTTCAGCTGCGCACCAATGATTTTGTAATGCTTATTGGAAACCTTCATGAAAAAAGTATTAAAAAAGTTCTCGATAAACTTGATACGCCGGTCGTTAAAAATATACTTCCTTTTTTAATTGTCCCCCTGGTTTTTATGTGGCTTGAAATTCTTCTGGAGGGAGCTGGTCAGAGAAGTAACGTGCTATTTTTGATCTTCTGGCTTACGGTAAGCGGGTATCTGCCGATGAGAATTCTTATTGAACTGGAGCCGCCCCCGACACCACTGAATATAACAACCGGTCTGGTGAGTATCGGATATTTTCTGTACGCAAATTTCACTTTATCCTAGGAGAACTGATCATGAAAAAATGTATTACCGTATTTGTGCTTTTTCTATCTCCAGCTTTATGGTCGCAAAGCTCATCTCTTTACGTGCCTGATGGGGGAAACTTCATGATTTATAACAGGGGAGCACATAATTTTGTTATCATGCAAAATAAGTTTACCCGATCAGCATACGATTCTGTATTGAAACGATTGTCTACTGGCAGAAGAATTAATTCTGCGGCTGATGATCCAGCCGGCCTTGCGGTATCAGAAAAATTTGATGCACTAATGAAACAGCTGTCACAGGAATCGATGAACCTTCAGGACTATAGAAATATGATGCGCTATGTCGAAGCCGTGCTTGCTCAGGATTCTAAAATTCTCAGGAGAATCAGAACCCTCATAGTGAAGGCTTCCAATGGAATGTACGGTAGAGATGAAAGGGAAATAATTCAAAGCGAGATTGATCAGCTAAAAGCTCAAATTCAGATGAATGCCCGGTATTCGCAATTTAACAAAAAACCTGTCATTCCTCAATTGACGCTGAAAGGCCTTGGCCTTGATAATCTTACTGTTATAAGGTCACCATATAAGGCAGTTCAGCTTGTTGATGCGGCAATGCAAAAAATAAGAAGAAGGAGAGTTGCAGCCGGAATTAAAGATAATGTTTTAACCTTCAGGATTAAGGGAAAAGAGCACTATGCCATACAGGCATTGTCTTCACTCAGTAGAATTGTTGATCAAAATATGGCAGAGGGTCTAACAAGTTTGATAAAGAACAGCACCTTGATTAAAGCACAGCATGGTGTATTGATGAAGGCTAAATAATATAAAACTGCCAGAAGTTTTTGACGCTAAAATGGAAGTAAGTTGCCAATAAAAAAAACACTCAGGTTTGAGTGCTTTTTTTATTTTTTATGCCGGGACAGTTTCTATTTGCCCGTGAATTTTGGCTTTCGTTTTTCCATCATTGCCTTTGCCGCTTCCATAAGGTCTTCTGAAGGAATGATATTGGCGCTGATGGAGGCAACATACTTCAGGCCGTCATCAATACTTTTTCCGACGCAGTAGTTGAGGACTTCCTTTGAGGCCTGGACGGCCAGGGGTGAGTTCTCAGCGATTTCCGTAGCCATTTTTTCAGCTTCAGCCATGAGGGTCTCATGGTCTTCGAAAACTTCGTTGACCAGAAGAACTTCCTTTGCCCGTGCTGCGTCAATATATTTTGCCGTGTAGGCGAGTTCCCGTGCAACGCCTTGTCCGACAATCAATGGAATTCGCTGAAGAACTCCAACATCGGCCACGAAGGCGACTCCCGCTTCTCTCAGGGAGAACTGTGCGTCTTTGCTGGCGAGGCGGATATCACAGGCGGTGACCATGTCGAGTCCCGCACCGATACAGAAACCATGAATAGCAGCGATAACCGGTTTGCGGCATTTTTCAATACAGGTATTGGTTTCCTGCATCGCATAGATCCATCTAAGGAGCCGTGCCTTAATGCCACCCATCTGGTTCTGGCTCATCAGCTCAGGCATGCTGCCCGACATGCCGATAAGGTCGATGCCCGCGGAGAAGCATTTACCCTTTCCCGTAACGATGATCGCCTTTATCTCTTCGTCTTCATCCAGGTCGGCAAAGATCGCCGGTGTTTCTTTCCAGGCCGGCATATTCATTGAGTTGAGCTTATCAGGGCGGTCAAGGTATACCCATGCCAGGGGTGGTTTTTTTTCTACGGTATAAAATTCGTACTCAGACATGTAAGCCTCCTCTTTCTATGGCGGTCTTTTTTTGTCGCCGCATTGAACATAACATTGTTATTTATATATCTGGTTCATGAAACCAGATGGTTTAATTTTCGTCAATGGAAAATTTACAGTTGTTAGTTCCCGATACTTTTTATCAATGCTTTAATTTGTTCTGAAAAGTTAAAAACAAATACTACCAGTACAAGCACCGGTGATACAAACTTGATAAAAAATGCCCAGAGTTCTTTGAGAGAGATAAGCCTTGTATCGGGATCGAGTTCATGCATGGTCTTATCCAGGCCGTACTTCCAGCCGAGGCTGATGGCGATGAAGAAACCCCCAATGGGAAGCATATAATTGGACGTCAGCTTTTCAAGGAAATCGAAAAAGGTGTTTCCCATAAATATTTTTACATCCTGCATCACCCCAAAGGAGAGTCCCGCGGGTATGCCGATGAGAAAAATGATAAACCCAAAGACCAGAACCGCTTTTTTACGGCTCCAGCCCTTCTCATCGGTGATGTAAGCAACGGTAACCTCAAGAAGTGATATACCGGAAGTCAACGCGGCAATAAAAAGAAGTACAAAGAATAGGGTCGCAAATACACTTCCATAATTCATGTTGCTGAATACTGTCGGAATGACGTGATAAATCAGCCCGGGTCCCCCCTTTGGGTCAAGGCCCATGGCAAAAACCGCGGGAAAGATAGCCAGGCCCGCAAGGATCGCGATAAGGGTATCGAGCACTACAATCCAGAGTGCCGAATGAAGAATTTTATCTTCTTTAGAAAGATAACTGCCGTAGGTGATGATGGCCCCCATACCGAGGCTGAGACTGAAGAATGACTGCCCCAGGGCTTTTAGTACCGTATCAGTGGTAATCTTTGAGAAATCAGGTTTGAGAAAAAAGGCCACACCCTTGAGCCCCCCTTCCATGGTGACCCCACGAATGATCAGTGCAACGAGAAGCAGAAAAAGAAGGGGCATCAGAATTTTGCTCGCCTTTTCGATGCCGTTCTGAACTCCACGGATGACGATGATGATACAGAATGATATGAAAAGGAAGTGATAGAGAATCATTGAGCCCGTATCGGCGGTATATTCTTTAAACATCGTTGAAGCTGCGTCGGTACTTTTCAGAGTTGTGATAACCCCGGTAATACTTTTAACAATATAGCCGAGAGTCCAGCCTCCCACAACACTGTAAAAGGAAAGGATGAGAAAACCCGCAAGAACACCCATATAGCCGACTATCTCCCAGCCGGTACCCCCGAGCATTGCCTTGAATGCGCCGACGGGATCTTTTCCCGTGTGGCGGCCAATGACCAGCTCGGCAATCATAATGGGAAGCCCCAGGAGAAGAACTGCAACCAGGTAAATAACCACAAAGGCGGCACCGCCGTTTTCACCAGTCACATAGGGGAACATCCAGATATTGCCGAGGCCGATTGCCGAACCGGCAGCCGCAAGAACAAAACCGACTTTTGATCCCCAGTGTTCTCTCTTCTTAATTTCCATGTGCCACTCCCTGTACGGTACTTAATGTCCTTAAGGATTAATGTGTAAAAAGGAAGACATTTGTCAATATTAATTGTCGATTGAAAGCGCGAAACCGCTTTCGCGCTTTCAATTAAAAATTCATCGATTCCATGTAAAGATCATTAAAGTCTTGATGGCTGGCAAGGTCGACAACCCGTATTGAACGGCTCTGAGCCGATACCTCTTTGAAAAAAGAATCTTCAACTGCGGCGGCCGCTGCCCTGAGGCTTGTATTGCCGACAAAGGAGTATTCGGCATTTTCAAAAGCAGGAAGAAACTTCAGGTTTTTAAACGCTTCGAGATTCAGGTTTTCCCCGAAACTTCCCGCGATAATTACTTTTTGTATCTCCCCGGGGGTGATGTGTCCTTCTTTAAGCAGGATTGCCGCGCCGGCAAAACTGGCGGCCCGGGCAAGCTGAATGTTTCGAATATCCTTCTGGGTCACGGTAATGCCTTCTGTTATGATAAAGGAAAGATCCTTGAGGCTGAGTCCCGCCACTCCCGTTTTGGAGATGCTCTTTTTTATACTTCCAGACCGGTCAATGAGACCCCGGTTGAGGAGAAGGGAAAGGAAGTCTATCAGACCGGTGCCGGCAATTCCGGCTGGAGGCTCATCACCCATGATTGAGATATCAAGGGTTTCTTTTTTCACCGAGAGGTGGTTGACCGCACCCGGTGCGGCAGTCATGCCGCTTGAAATGTTCATACCTTCGAGTGCCGGGCCCATGGCACAGGAAGTAGCGACTAAACTTCCTTCACCATTTTTTAAAAACATTTCACCATTGGTTCCCATGTCAAAAAAGAGGGTCCCTTCGGGGATGCCTTCTCGCTCCATGAGGGCAAGTCCCCCGGTGATATCACCGCCGAGAAAGGCTGAAGCCGCCGGGAGAACCCGGATCTTTTCAATGCCCGTGAGAATTTTCCGGGCTTTTTGGGTCATATCATCGGTAAAGGTCAGGACGGGAGCCTCGTAAGGGAAGGTCCCCAGGGGCCGGGCATCAAGGCCGAGAAAGAGATAAGACATGGTGGTGTTTCCTGAGACCACCAGTTGTGTAATGAGCCCTTTTAGTTCGGGACGGAAGTTGATGATCTCCCGGTGCATCTGCGCGATGGTTCGCAGCAGAGCCCCGGTCAGATGGGGGGCCTTATCAGGGTCATCGAGAGCGGCAATACGGGCGATAACATCATGGCCGTAACGGCGCTGAGGATTCATTATAGAAGGAAGTGACCAGGTTTTTCCCGTGGGCTGATGAACCAGGGCAGGCTGCATGGTCGTGGTGCCGAGGTCAAGGGCCAGTACCAGGTTTTCCCCCGGGGGAAGATTATCAAGGTCTGGAATAGCAAAACCGACATCGGCTTTCTCAGTGTGTACAAGCAGGTCTTCGGTTACGGGGGTCATACAGGCAAGGACCAGCTTTTCAATCTGCCCGCGATCAGAGGCGCTGCCAAGGGGGGCTGCCGTTACAATACATTTTTTGCAGCTTCCCCGGCCCCCGCAGGGAGTGTGAAGGGGGATTCCCGCGTCACTCAGAAGGTCGATTAGGAGTGTTCCCTCTTCGGCATGTCTGGTTATACCGGCCGGTTCTATGATTACTTTATACATGATTTTCTGCTGGTTTTGATTTCAGTGTTGTTTTCTAAGGCCATGGGGCCCTTAAAACATAGTTCAGGAATAAACACTCTTTTCAAACAGTTTTTTAGTAAATTAGAATTTTTAGGGTGCTCTGAGCCCGCGGCAGACCACTTTAAAAGTAATTAAATACAAAATCCTGTTGACCTGTCAGTTTTTTTAATTGCATTTTTACTACAGAAAATATTTGTATATCGGGAAGGGAAGTTCTATCGAATTTGCAGGCTTTCAGAATGAGTACCCCGTACACAGAAAAAAAGAAAAATAGTGGAAATTAAACTTCCTTCGGGTATAGTTTCCCGGGAATAGAGTAGATGGAGAACGTTACAATAATATCATATCCGGCCGCACGGAATGACGAGCTTCTTTCGTTAACTGAAGCCCGTTCACGGTATATGATCCCCTTCGGGGGAAGATTTCGTGTTGTTGATTTTACCCTCAGAAATTCATGGGCCTTAGACGCCGAATCGACGATCATTTACAGCAATATTATCGATGGCCTTGATGAATATATTACCCACCATGACCGGGCCGATTCGGTGACCGTTGTCTCTGAGCAGTTTTCCGACCTGCAGTACTGTCATGATCTGATAGAAGAGCACGATACGTCTGCCTATATTCTATATAATGGAGAGAATCCATCAATAATTGATTTTTCAGCAATCATGAAGCGTTTTCGCGCTTCAAAAGCCGATTCACTTCTTTTTTTGATAGATATAAACGGCAAACCGAGTATGGCCAATAAGCTCCTGGTGACCCGGCGCCGCAGGCTTTTGAAGGTGATTGACCGGGTTTTAAAAGAAGGCCATACTGCCCCGAATATTTTTGAAATGCTGATGAACTTTATCATTAACAGCGGGGTGAAACGGGCTACTTACCAGGCTCATTACTGGCCAATGAAAAATGTACCGGATTATTTTAACAGCAGTCGGGAAGTCATCTGGAACCAGGAAATTTTTGACCTCCTGTATGAAGAAAAAATTATTCAGAGCGGTATTGAGTCAACAGGCTACGCGATACTTGGAGAAGAGGCCCGGGTATCGAATTCATTTATTTCAGACTACTGTTCAATTAATGGTACAGTTGAAAATTCTATTATTTATCCCGGGGTTGTTATTGAAGAAAAAGCGGTGATCCGAGATTCAATAATACTACCCTTTGCCCGGATTGCACCGGGGGCGCGGATAACCAGAACTGTCGTTGATGAACGGACTGACCGGTCGCCCGAAGATGTCTATCCGAATATCGGCCCCTACTGCAACATCGGAACAGACGAAGAATCCTTTAAGAGCAATGATTATCCCCGGTCGCTTTTCAACAGCATTTCGGTAATCGGGAAAGACTGCCGCATCCCTGAACGCTCAAATATTGGGGGCGCCTGCTTTGTTGCGTCAGGACTCGGTGAAGATTTCTTTTCAAAGAAAAAGTATCTCTACGACGGGCTTTCGGTAGTGTAGGCATGTTTTTCCCCTATAAAGATATTAACCCGACAGAAAGAACTGCATTTGTTACAATAGCCATCATTGTAATTAATATTACAGTATTTATTTTTCAGATACTGGGGAATGGTCCGGGAATACTAGCCTCTCGGGAACTGGCCCTGATTCCCCTTGAGCTTACCGGGGGGAATCTTCCTGATTCAATGCTCCTTGCTCCGCCTTTGTCAGCGGTTACCTATATGTTTGTTCACGGCGGGGTGGGACATATCGTCTTTAATATGCTTTTCCTCTGGATCTTCGGCAACAATATTGAAGATTCAATGACGCGGCCCCGTTTTCTCGGCTTTTATCTTGTAACGGGAATAATCAGCGGCCTCGCCTTTGCTCTGATGTATCCTGAATCAAATGTTTCCCTTGTTGGCGCTTCCGGGGCCATCTCCGGTGTACTGGGGGCATACCTGCTCCTCTATCCCTTTGCAAAGGTTCATGTCCTTTTTATTGTTTTCCCTATCCGCATGCCTGCGGTGGTTTTTATTGTTATCTGGTTTGTCATGCAGATTTCAGGCCTGATGAACGGGGCGGGCAATGTCGCATGGATTTCACATATCAGCGGTTTTATCGCGGGACTGGTTCTTTACCGTTTTTTCCTCGTGAAAAAATAGATCAGGCCTGCCGCGCAGCCACTAACATATACTTATTACCTGACCGGAGGAAATCATGAAAATAAAATCAGCCATTACACTATTAATCTCTGTACCTGTTTTTTGTTTTTTTACCGGCCCTCTCTTTGCGGATTACCAGGATGCAAACATCTTAAACCCCGATTATAAAAAGACCTTTTCAATCGGCATCAGTGCTCCCGGGCTGATTTTCACCGGACCGATAATCGAAGCAGGATATGAGGGCCTGGGACCTGTGGGATTATACGGCAGCTTCGGGTATTCCAGTTACGGGGTGTCGATCGGCGCTTTAGAGGATAAAAGCGATACTTCAATTTACGGCCTCGGGGGCGGGGTTGCCCTTAAGTATTACTATAATTATAAAAAGAAATATCATGACTCAGGGTATTTTGGTGTCCAGTGTTATTACAGCCACTTGAACGCACAGGACACCTCGGGCAATGTGTTAAAATCACATGGTCTTTTCGGTCACTTCCTTTTCGGCTGGCGGTGGCAATGGTCACTGGTCTACATTGATCTTAATATCGGGGTAGGCTACGGGCATTATTTTAAGCAGGATGCATCGGGGGCCTTTGACGCAACTTCAAAGAAAAAGATTAATGATAATGTTAACCAGTGGTATTCAGGAATTACAACTGGTAATATTGTTGTTGGTGTTGCTTTTTAG
>Ga0070729_10000600_pt1 | contig 71566 bp, 65 predicted proteins | sample tdDd472_FD_66725 | JGI IMG/M metagenome (GOLD analysis project Ga0070729, IMG submission 66725) | Marine sediment microbial communities from the Atlantic coast under amendment with organic carbon and nitrate - tdDd47.2 | ecosystem: Environmental > Aquatic > Marine > Coastal > Sediment | place... | reverse complement strand
GATCCCGTTGCGGGATGGGAGCTTATGTCTAAAATGGAAGAACAGGCAAAACGTCTCGGAGTTCAGTTTGAGCAGGGGGATGTGACGGCAATCCAGAAAAATGAAGAACAGAACATTTTTACTGTCCGACTGACCGATAACAGGGTATTGGAAAGTAGAACCGTCATAATTGCCACAGGGGCCTCTCTTAAAAAGCTGGGCGTTGAGGGAGAAGAGGATTTTACGGGTCGCGGCGTATCATATTGTGCAACCTGTGATGGAGCCTTTTTTAAAGAAAAGATAACCGCAGTTGTCGGTGGTGGTGATGTGGCCCTTGAAGAGGCTGTTTTTTTGACACGCTTTGCGGATAAAGTGTATATCATTCATCGCAGGGACGAATTCAGGGGAACAAAAATTCTTCAGCAGCGGCTTCTTGATAATGAAAAAATAATACCTGTCTATGATACGATTGTTGATTCTATAAACGGTGAAGGAAAGGTTGAGTCGATTTCTTTAACGAATAAAAAGACGAAGGAAAAACAGGACCTGCCGGTAGACGGTGTTTTTATTTTTGTCGGATATGCAGCTAATACTGATTTTGTTCAGGAAGAATTGCTGAACCCCCAGGGTGAGGTTGTTGTGGATATGGAAATGCGTACTGCCGTGACGGGACTTTTTGCAGTCGGAGATGTGCGGAGTGATTCTAAAAGACAGATCGTTATGGCTGCTGCAGATGGTGCATCGGCAGCTATGAACGCCTATGAGTATATAGTTAACAGTGATATGCCGTAGTAATTTTTACGGTGAAAAACTGGATATTTTTTATCAGGGGTAAGGAAGAATGAAAAAGAAAATACTCGTCACGGTTGTTATACTGGCTGCCCTTGGGGCGGTCAGCTGCGGATTTTGGAAATACTCTGATGTAAAGGCTCATATCGATAAAATGATAGAATACCAGTACAGTTATATAGAAAAGCTTGAAAAGGCAGAAAAAGGGGAAGATATTGCCCAGGCCATGGATGAGTATATCGATACAATGATTCAATTCGGTTTTGATATGCGGAAATTAACTGAAAAATATCCAGAACTGCAAAAAGATGAGCCTCCCGAAGAATTGAAGGGACATTTTAATAAACTTAATGAAACCATCTCTATTGTCAGTACTCGTGTTGCGGGCCCATTACAGCGTTACAGTCTCGACCCTGTAGTGTTGAAGGCCCAGAAGCGTTATACTGAAAGGCTGCTGCAGCTCAGTACCGATTCACCGAAAAAATAATCCTGTATTTTTTTTCCAGTGGAAATTGATTAAACTATTCTTTGAAGTCAGCGACTGCTTCAATGCATTCCCAGAGTCTGTCCCTCAATGTTTTTAGCCTGATTTCATCGATTTTAAGAAAGTCAAAGTTGAAATGCTGTTCATTCAGGAAAAGCGACCGGGATACTGAAAGTTTTATGATGGGTATACCTGAGGTGCAGTATTTTTTCATGATATAACTTTCAAAAAGCGGATGGTTGAGGCTGAACCTCGCGGATACGGTGCCTTTCTCCCGGGAGAATTTCTTTTTCAGCAATTCAAGAAAACGCTCCGCCGTGTCATCGGGGGCACAGGGGTTTACAGGCACATCGTCCAAAAGTCTGTTTTGCACTGTAAAGAGGGGCCTGGGGGCCCCGGAGGATGGTGCCGAGGCTGAGACGGTATGACAGTCAAGAATTAGTTTTATCTGCCCTGTGTTGATTATCTTTTCAGCGGTCTCATGAAAGGGGAAGTAATGCCTTTTTAGAATATTTGCCAGAGCGATTTCATCGGGAAAATGGTCGGGAAGAAATATATCTTTATTGCGGGATGTCATTTTATTTATTACCGATCGTGAATTGCTTTTTAACGCGGTATATGGTCTGTCGAGATCGATAAAAAGACGTGAAATATCAGTATGAAGATAGTGTGCCCGGGTGTCGGGAAATGAAAAGAGTTCAATTGCCCCGGTATCAGCTTCCAGAAAAATATCATGCTTTTCAAGGATAGTATAATCTTTCAGCTCTTCAGGAACCTGGTATCCTCCATGGGGAATAAGTATTAAGATGTCCTGATTTTTCTGGTTCATAATGTTTTTGGTCTGAAAAGTTGTTGATTATTTACTCATATTTCAGCGACACTATGGTTTCAACTGTTTTTGTAGAAAAGCAGTATTTATTTTTAATGAAAATAAAGTCCAAAGAGGGCAGGTGTGGCCCTCTTCGGAACGATAATACACTGATAGCGATGAAAAATAAAAAAGCGGCAAAGGCATTTCTTTTCGATTTTGATGGAACCCTGGTTGATACCATGGGCGGCTATGCTGATATCGCTGCAACACTCATCAGCTCCCGATTCTCTGATATTTCTTTTGATACAGCCCGTATGCTGTATCTTGAGACCTCGGGTATACCTTTTTTTCAGCAGCTCGAAATTATTCTTCCGGGGCATCGGGGCAACGGGGAGCTTGCCGCTGTATTTGAAAAGGAAAAACAGAAGGGACTTTTTGCCGCTGATTTCTCTGATGATGCCCGGCTGGCAATCAATGAACTGAGAAAAAAGGGCTGTCTTGTCGGCATATCTTCTAATAATTTTCAGGAGATGGTAGACCGGTTTACGGCAGATCATAAACTTGAATTTGACACGGTCATGGGATTCGCCCCGGGTTTTGAAAAAGGGAAAGACCATTTTGATAAGTTTTGTCGTGATTTTAATCTTCTCCCTGATGATGTTCTTTTTGTCGGAGATTCCCTGAAGGATGCTGAAAAGGCAATGACTAATAATGTTTCTTTTATTGGCCTTACGGGGATTTTCTCTTCTGAAGACTTTAAAAGAGCAATACAAGAAGTTGACGTTATCGATTCTTTAATAGAACTGCTTGAAATATGAAAATGATTGGCATCTCCACCGGTGATTTGTGGTCTCTGGTTTTGGCCGGCGAGATGTTTATAATGCTGTAGATTTGAAGTCTGTTGAGGCTTCTTTAAAATGTTTATTAGTGAAAAGGTGAAGGGTATATCTATGAAATTAAAAAAGAATCAGATTTTTGGTATAGTCGGTTTGCTGCTTTTGCTTGGCATTGCAATTCAACTTCTTCTTCCTGAAGAGGAGATGCCTGCTGGGTTTATTATTAAGGAAACCGCGGGCATCAGTATCGACGATGTTAAAGACGCGATGAAGCGGGTTAATTTTGAAGACCGGGAGAACCTGAAGTTGTTCAGTGAAGAGACAGTAAACCGGTATACCTTTAAATATTTCAAGTTTCTTCAGAAAAAGTTCAGTAAATCGGGGAATTTAAGCCAGCATCTTGCCATGGTGAGGGAATACCTTTTTAACTCCATGGAGCCGGATGAAGCGGAGAAACTTTTTAACCTCTATAAAAAATTTATTGATTACGAAAGAAATCTCGCGGCTCGCCTGAAAGACTGGGGCAGGCCGGGATCTCCCGTTGGCGCGTTGCAAACTCTTAATAAAATACATGAATACCAGAAGAATGTATTTGGTGATGATGTGGCAGTAAAGCTTTTTGGTGCTGAAATAAAGGCAAAGGAATATCCGATACGAAAAAGCTCTATCGTGCATGATAATAATCTCTATGGCAAAGAGAAAGAAGAAAAACTGAAAGAGCTGAACCGGGATATGTGGGGAAAGGAAGATTCATCTCTTTCCGGTTCTGATCGCCCTTATGACCAGTACCGGGAAAAACTTGATATTTATTCCCGTGATTTAAGTGAACTTGAAGATGCGGAAAAAACTGAAAAGCTTTCTGATTACCGGAAAGAATTTTTTTCCGATGAGGTTATTGAACGTCTTGAAAAAAATGACCAGATACTCCTCGATCAGAAAAATGCTGAATCCCAGTATCGGGAAAAAGAGTCCCAGGTGCAGAGTGATCCGAACCTTACTGCTGAAGAAAAAGCTGATAAATTGATTGAACTCCAGGGAGAAATATTCGGTGATGACGCGGCGGCCTTTCGGAGAAGAGAAAATATCCGAAAAGGCCTGAAGAAGTAAAATTCTGAAGCGGGAGTGCCGGGTCCCTGCGGGGGCCCGGCACTCCCGCTTCAGAACAGCCTCAAGGGATTACTCTTCTTCCCGGATGAAGTAAAAAAGTATAATTGCGATGATGAGAAGTGACAGCAGTACCGGCCAGTCGCCGATTTTTGTATAGATTGTTTTTTCTCCATGAAGCTGAAAACTTCCCCCCATACTCTCTTTTTTGAAGAGGCTGGTCTCGCCTGTTATGTTTCCCCTTCGGTCTATCAGTGCAGAGATTCCTGAATTTGAAGCCCTCAGGACAGACCTTCGGTTTTCTATTGCCCTCAGTCGCGCGATATTAAGATGGAGACGCGGCATGACCCGGGGGCCGAACCAGGCGTCATTAGACATGTTGACCAGGAAAAGGGCTCCCTGGCGGACTGAATTTCTCACATGTTTCGGGTATACAATTTCAAAGCAGATCGAAAATCCTGCAGGCCCCACACCGGTGGTTACAGTCTTTCTTCCTTTTCCCCTGTCGAAGCGTGAAGGTGCCTGGTAGTAGGTGCCCAGAAGGGGGAAGACATCACCGGTCTCTCCAAAGGGTAGAAGAATCTGCTTGTCGTACCATGAAAGACGGTCGCCCTGTAATACATAGGCGCTGTTGAAAAGTCCTTTCCCGGAGCTCGTTTTTCTGACGCCCCCGGCGATGAGGGTTGCTTTTTCCGGGAGTAGCGAAACGAGACGGGCAAAAAGCTCGGGGGTCGTCTCCCGGGGATTGTTCAGAACCGTTTCGGGCCACAATACAATTGCGGGTTTCTCTCTACTTTTTACCGCTTCATCGGTCAGCCTGCCATAGGTATTGATGCGCCGGCTGAAGCTTCCGCTCCATCTCTCGCGGCTCGAAAAGTTTCCCTGTATGATGCGGGCCTTCAGAGTACTGCTTTGTTTTTCTGCGCCCCGAAGCATCGACATCCTGATGGTGCCGTAGAGGGGCGGGATGATAAGCAGGGCTGCCAGAACTCCCAGGGCGGCCAGCTCCTCTTTTTTAAGGGGTAGAAATTCTTTGAAGGTTGCTCCCCTCTCTTTGAGTAAAGAGAAGCAGTGATATATGAGGCTGTTGGCCAATACCACCATAAAGGAGAGGCCATATGGCCCGGTAATGTCAGCAGCCTGGGCCCAGGCCGACCATGATACCATGGAGTGGCCGAGAGATACCCAGGGAATGGTAAAAGGAAGTATTTCAATCAGGTACTCCGCAAACACCCAGAGGGCCGGAGGCATAATGACTGCCAGGATCTGATTTTTTTGCCGCAATAGAACCGACGCGGCGGTAAAGGAACCATAGATGAGTCCGTAGGGAAGCACCAGGGCGGTTAAAAAAAAGAACAGGGCGGTGAGAAAGTTTTTCTCATAGTGAATCATGATAGCGTGAAAAATGAAAAATGCCGTACCCGCGGCGGAAAAGAGGGTCCAGAGCATCCCGAGGGAAAAGGCCCGGGGAACCGTCACTCCCTTTCGGGAGAGAGCTGACATCAGGGGGATAAGAAATAAAAAGGCGCAGAAGCAGAGGGATGCATCAGGAAAACTGAGGGTGAAAAGAAGTGATGAGAAAAATACCAGTCGTATCATTCTGAAGAGTCTCGCGGCGTTACACTGCTGTCGGCTCTACCAGATCAATCTCAGGGGATTGATGATCTTTCCATGATGCATGAGCATGAAATGGAGATGGGGGCCCGTGCTGCGGCCCGTGCTTCCTATTTTGCCGATGGTCTTTCGCTTGGTTACCCAGTCACCCTTTTTTGAGATTATTCTTGAAAGATGAGCGTATATGGTGCTGTAGCCGTCACGGTGCTGAACTATTATCGTTTTTCCGAATCCGTCACGCCAGCCGGTGTAGATGACCATCCCTTCCCGGGCAGCCTTGATCGCTGTTCCCATGGGTGCCTGGATGTCTATGCCCGAATGAAAGGACATTGAGTGAAAGATGGGGTCGACCCGGTCTCCAAACATTGAAGTGAAATTGCCCCGGACAGGTATCTTGAAAATCCTATGATAGCTGTAGAGGGTCTCGATGAGAGGGTTTACCAGTTCAGGTTCTGAGTCTTTAAAAAAAGCCAGGCGAACGTCATCATTGGAAATCAGCTTTAAGAGCCTGGGGCGGTATTCACCGGTGACGGTTCCTTCGAAATCGAGTTTTTCTTCCATCGCGCCGATATCCCAGTAGTCGTCAAAGGTGAGAAGCACGCCGTTTTCCCGGGGAATGACGATAACTTCCTTTTCTTTTAATTGAAGAGACGCCAGAAACGGATTGGCCCCTATGATTGTACCGATGGTTATCCGGTACCGCCGGGCAATTGTCCAGAGGGTCTCATTTTTGGAAACAGTATGAAATTTCAGCCTCACGCCCGGATCCCGGGGATAGGTTTTTACAAAGCGGATATATTCTTTACCGTCGGTGAAAATGGGAAATCCATCCCGGGTGATGTAGCTTTTGTCTGCAATTGAGACGCCGTCAACAATAAAGGTGTTTATAATGTTGGCTGTAAATATAACGAGAAGCAGCAGTGCCCCGATGCCGGAAAGGGCGAGGCGGATATATCTCATCTGGTAATTTGTCAGGGGAAGTCCGTTTGTCATTTTTTGCTCCCAAGCATTTTTGATTTGTTTGCTGCTTTTTCTATAGCGTCCATTACGATGCCGGAAAACCCTGATTTCTCAAGAACATGAACCGCCTCAATGGTTGTGCCGCCGGGGCTGGTAACCATATCGCGCAGGGCCAGGGGATTCTCTCCACTCTGGATAACCAGTTCTGCCGCTCCCTTCACTGTTTGTGCCGCAAGTTCGAGGGCCTGCTGTCTCGGGATGCCCATTTTTACCGCCCCGTCAGCCATTGCCTGTATAAATGTAAAGACATAGGCGGGGCCGCTGCCTGAGACTCCCGTAACCGCATCCATCAGGCTTTCGGCCATGACAAGAACACGGCCCGTGGCGCTGAAGATTTCCCGGGCCATGGTAATGTCATCGTCACTGCATGAGGTATCCGGTGAAATGACGGTCATTCCCTGTTGTACCAGGGCAGGGGTGTTCGGCATTGCGCGTATAAGTTTAATGGTGCCGGGAGTGACTTCCTTCATGGTCTGGAGGGTTACGCCCGCGGCAACCGAGATGACAATCTGGTTTTGCAGTGCTGAATTGATGTCTTTTAAAAGAGATGAAATAACCGGGGGTTTTACTCCCAGGATAATGATGTCACTTGCGCGGGCCGCCTCTTCGGCAGAAGCGGCGGTTTCTATATTTTTGGTACCGGTAAGGCTTTCAAGGCGCCCGGGGTCAGCGTCAAAGGCGATAATTTTTTTCAGCTCAGCATTTTCAGAAAGCCCCTTGATGATGGCGCTCCCCATGTTGCCGGTTCCGATTACCGCTGCTGTTTTGTCTTTTAATCTGCTCAAATGTATGTCCTTTCTCCAAAAATAAGGCTTCCTACCCGGATAAGCGTTGCCCCTTCTTCGATGGCCTTTTCAAAATCACCGGACATTCCCATGGAGAGTTCTTTCAGGGATATGCCGAAGGTCTCATTTGTTTCAGCCATAAGCCTGCGTGTTTCACTGAAAGCGTGACGCACCGGCTTTTCATCGGTCGTAAAGGGAGCCATGGTCATGAATCCCTCGAGACGTATGTTTTTCAGAGTCAGAACTTCCCGTACCAGATCTGTCAGCTGGTCTGGTGCTACCCCGCTTTTAGCTGTCTCGCCGGAGGTATTCACCTGGATGAGAATTTTTTGTATTTTATCTATCTTTTCCGCCTCTCTGTTTATCTTATCGGCGGTAGACTGCTTATCAATTGAGTGAATCAGGTCAAAAAGTTCTACGGCTTCCCGTGCTTTATTAGACTGAAGGTGGCCTATCATATGGAAGGCCGCCTCTCCGGTGAGCAGTGGAATCTTGTTTTTTGCTTCCTGTATCTTATTCTCTCCCAGGAGAAGTATCCCCTGGTCGATGGCTTCCTGTACAATGGGTGCGGGAAAGGTCTTTGATACGGCAACTATCCGTACAGACTCAGGTTCTCTCCCTGATTTTACGGCTGCAGCTGCAGCTTTTTCCCTTACCGCATGATAGTTCTCAATAATGGTCATGCTCAATCCGAATTTTAGCGCGAAACAGGGGAAGAAAAGGCAACATCCATTTTGCTTTTTTGACTGATCGTCCCTGTTCAGTATTAAATATCTTTAGTAGCAAAGTGAATTACCCTCTTTCGAGAAAAGAATACATATCACTTTTAATTAATGAATTAATGGATAAAATTAACCTGGTTGTCAAGGAAAATATGCTTTTAAGCGACCAACTGGACTGACAATGAAAAAAAAGGGAGAAGGGGTAAGGAAGTAAAAGAAATTCTGCCTTATCCAGGAAATATTAAATAATTGTATTGATTATCAATTGTGCGGTAAGATGATGACTGGTAAAAATTACGGATTTAATGCTTGTATTCATCATTTTACTATTGACTTCCTGTAGGGGAGAGGGCATTATATTGTTCATATTTCCCGGGGAAATATGAGACTGCATTCTATTCGAATATAACGAGGAAGGAACCTGAATGACCTACGCTGATCCAGTACACCGTTCACTTTTACCCCTGTTAATCTTTAACACCGCATTTATGACTGTTTTTATCTATTATGCCATTTCATTCCAGTTCAGGAAAAAAGACCCGGCCGATGCGGCACGGCTCCATGATAGCTTTCTCGGCTTTTTCTTCCATTCTTTCTGGTTCTGGCTGGTTGATCCGATTGTTAAATTTCTCGCCTTTCTGCGAATGACTCCTAACAGCGTTACTTCCCTTTCAATACTTTTGTCAATATACACCGGCTATGTATTTGCCATAGGAAGCCTCAACTGGGCAGGGTGGCTGGTTATTATCAGCGGTACCTTTGATCTCTTAGATGGCAGACTGGCCCGTTTGACGAACCAGACTACCGAGGCAGGGGCCTATTACGATTCATGCATGGACCGGTATAACGATTCGTTTGTCTATATGGGCCTCGGTTTATATTTTGTGGGAAGAAATTTTACCCTTGCCGCTGATTCTTTCACCGTTTCAAGGCTTGATTTATTTATGCTTCTTGTCGCCATGTTTTTAATTGTAGGATCTCAGGTTATGAGTTACGCGAAGGCGAAGGGAGAGGCCATGGGGTTTAACACCAAGAGAGGTCTCATGCAGCGCCCTGAGAGGGTAATGTTTCTCGGGGCCATCGGTGTTACTTATCCATTCTATAAAATTGTTGCAGAGCGTAACCAGTTTCATCCCGAGGTGGTGCTTATGGGCGGCATCATTATTATGGCGGTACTGGTGAACTATTCGGCAATAGTCAGAATCGTGGTGCTTTTTCGGAAGATAAAGCAGTCAGAAAAAGAAGGAAAGACCGGCCAGTAGCATAAATATGAGCGATGTTCTCGGATACCATTACCTCGCGGAATATCACAGCTGTGATGTGTCTGTAATTAACAGTGAGTCTGATATTTCAGAAATTCTTCTCGAGGCTGCCCGCATTTCCGGGGCGACTATAATTGATTCTTTTTTTCATTCCTTTTCTCCCCAGGGTGTGAGCGGTGTTATTGTTATCGCCGAATCGCACCTTTCTATTCATACATGGCCCGAGCATGGATACGCGGCGGTTGATCTCTTCAGCTGCGGTGATTTCGATTACCAGAAAGCCCTCGATTATATCGGTGACGGCCTTGTTTCCGAAGAGCGAATATATTCAGTTGTCGAACGGGGGAACCTTGCAGGGCGAAGTGTAAAAAAAGTTGGGGCCCCGGTTTCAGAAGATTTGTAAATATTATTTATTTGCCCTTTTTTTTATTCGATAGATGAATATAAACAGCAGCAGAACCGCTGCGGCAGTCAATATATCATACAGCTCCATTTCACGACAATCCCGGCAGGTTTCTGAACCGGAATAAAGAGTCTCAACCCCGTGATGGTGGTGTATGGAATTTCTTTCTATCATATAACTAACTGGTTTTTTTGCTGACACTATGTTACTGAAAAAGTTAAAGAAACATACACTGCGAAATCTTCTCCTTCGAATATCCCTTTTTCCTGTTGGGATGATTATTGCTTCTGTAATGGCTGTAGTCATCATATCGAGTATCATGCTTGAAGACAGGACTGATGAGTATGTTCGTGAAGCGGGAAAACAGGTGGTTGTAGAAACGGCAGAGACTCTAAAGGCCACAGGAGAAGCAACTCTCCGTGAGCAGACCGCTGCAATTGTTAAGCAGGTTGACCTGTTCCTGAGGCTCCATCCCGGAATGACGCGGGCCGGCTTGAAGAAAAACAGGGATTTTAGAAATCTTGTACTCCGGAGAAGCGGAGATACGGGCTACAGCCTGATTGTTGATAAGACAGAGGAACGGGTACTGCTGCATTTCAGGAAAGGCTTTGAAGGTCTCTCTCTGGGAAAGGTTATCGCAAATCATAAAAATATGCAGGTCCCCGGCACGTCAGGTGAGCATTATTCCGGCTACTACTGGTGGAATAACGATGAGGGAAAGCGCATAAAGAAGTTTTTTTATCTAATGAAGGTTGCCCGGAGAACTTCTGACAGAGGGGAAATTGCCGTAGCCTGTACCATACAGTATGATGAGTTTGTGAAACCTGTTGCTACTATTCAGGCTCTGATGAAGGGAGCGACAGAGCGGATCCTTTTGGTGTCTCGCCGTTTTATAGCTGTAACCGGTATTATTATTTTTTTTCTTCTCGGTGCAGGTTTATTAGGGGCTTTCTCGAGTTTTATTATACAGGTGAGAAAAATAGAGCGTCCTATTGGTGAGCTTCTTGACAGTACCCGGCAGCTGAAAATGGGTAATCTTGATCACCGGGTACAGATCGATGAACCCGTTGAATTCAACCTTCTGGCTGATTCCTTTAATCAGATGACTGATGAACTCGGTGAGCACCAGAACCAGCTCGAGAAAAAGGTTGAGCAGCGGACGACCCAGATTCAGCTTTCTGAACAGAAATACCGTAATCTCGTTGAGTCGACCGGTGATATCGTGTTTTCCCTCGATTCTGAGTTTCGATTTCTTACGGTAAACAGGGCTTTGAGGCGTCAGCTCGGTTTTGAGCCGGTTGAAGTCCTCGGTACCCCTCTCTATGATTTGCTGCACAGCGCGTCAGAAAAGGAGGCCCAGATTGATAGAAGCCTTTTTTTTGACAAGCTCCGTTCTCTTGAAAATGACGGGGATACTATTTCCGTAAAAACTTCCTTTCGCCAGAAATATTCTACTGAGCCCCGGGACCTGAGGGTCAAGCTTGAATACTTTATGACTAAACCTGATGTGGAAATTCTCGGAAAAGCTTCAGGTGTGGCCGCCGACTCACTCCAGGAGCTCCTGGTTGGAGAAAGCCAGGGTTATGTGACCAATAATTATATTATTAATGCTGAAAATATCAGCCAGAGGATTACCCGGAATCTTGTCAAATATGTAAACAAGAGCACGGCGGTCAGTATCAGAATATCTGTTCGTGAAATGATTATCAATGCCATTGAACATGGGAACCTGAAGATATCCTTTAAAGAAAAAACCGAGGCCCAGAGGGAGGGGGACTATATGCAGCTTCTCAATGAACGGCAGAATGATGCTCGCTACAGCGCCCGAAAGGTAGAGGTCGATTACGCCCTTTCGCAGATTGAATTTTCAGTCCGTATCAAGGACCAGGGAGAAGGCTTTGATCATCAGGCAGTGATGGCCAGGGGTGTTGAGGGTGTTAACCGGGAAATGATGATGCATGGCCGCGGCATTAATATGGCCATGGCAGCCTTCGATCGAATCGTTTACAATGAAGCGGGGAATGAGGTCTTTCTGGTAAAGCATATCAAGGGGTAGGTCTGCATGGTTTTTCATTGCGGGCCGGATGCTCTATTTCTAAAAAATAGTTGCTTTATTCAATCTTCCTGTTCAGTGTGCTGAAAACTCCGGAGCAAACCATTGAACATATATGCTATTCTTATTTCGTTTTTAATGTGCGCCACAGGTCTGCTGGTTGTCTATCTGACCGCCACACACTGGGACCACCCGGGCAAAACAATCAGGATAAAAATGTCTGAGATCGGTTACGGTCTTCTCTTTATTGTAAATGGATTTTTTGCTCTTGTCCTCTTTCGATATGAAAATATTTCATTTGAAACCGGCGTTCAGCTTTATAAGTGGATTTGTTTTATCTTTGCTGCAATCCTTATTTTTGTATGGGTATTCAATGTATTAGTTACTTACATCAGAATTAAAAGACAGCCTGAGCTTTTAGATGTCGATGCTGAACCCTGTAGAGATTTTGATACCTATTTCTCCCGTCTTGAAAAGACCTATGAGATCGATACCGGCAAAAAGGATATCATCAAGGACCTTTCGAGAAAGTTTCTTCATTTTTTAATAATTGCAGTTGTTGTTCTTTCCCATGAGTACGCCTTTTCCATGAAGGACAGCCTCGCGTCATGGGGCATGACTCCCCTGGCGGGAAGAAATTTTGTCTATTTTACCGCTGCTTTTTCATTTATCCTGATGTTTACCTATGAGGATATTCTCCGGGTCTATAATTTTAAGCTTCTTCCTGACTGGGCATTAAAGTGGATTGATAAATCCCTGGAGCTTAAAAGCGAGAAGTATACCTATATCAGTTCGGTTCCCTTTCTTCTATCTCTCATGATTTTTCTTCTTGCCCCTTTTCAGGTTCTTCTCTGTGCCTGTGTGGTTTCCTGTATTTCTGATTCCCTGGCCTCTATTGTGGGAAAATCCTTTGGCCGTCACAAGCTCAAGGGATTCGGCTATTTCCCTGAAAAATCATGGGAAGGTTTGATCGCCGGCGCCCTTTCAGCCTTCGTGGGAGTGTATCTTGTTTTTGAATTTTACCCCATGGCGGGAGTTACGCTGCCCTGGCAGCTCGGATTTGCCGGTATCGCCACGGTGAGCTTTATCTATGCTGACTGCTTTGCCCGCTACGTTGTGGATAATATCAACAATACGGTTCTTCCCGGCGCCTTTACCTGGATTGCTATACTCCTGTTTTTATAAGGGGGGAAGTTTACAAAAGGCATCATGGGCAGTTGCCCGTATCATAAAAGCAGAAGGGTGTCTCGAAATAATTAACTTTTATTTTTAGCCAGTATTGAAAAAATCGTTAATTCCTGATGTTCCAGATTCGTATACTGTATGTGTACCTCCATGCAGAAATTAAAAAAAGCTTCACATGCTATAATCTTTAGTTTTGTGTGAGAGTTCTTCATGATAACATTAAGTTCAATATTTTTTTCTTCATTTTTAATTGCATTCTCAGGTGCAGTGATGCCCGGACCATTATTAACTGTAACAATAAGTGAAAGTACGAAAAGAGGATTTAAAGTGGGCCCATTAGTAATATTAGGCCATGGAATCCTTGAGCTGGCTCTAGTTGTTTCGATAATTTTTGGTTTAGCTCCTTTTTTAAATAAAACTTCTGTTTTTATTGTTATAGCAATTGCCGGTTCTGCAATTTTAATGTGGATGGCTTTGGGCATGTTAAAGTCAATTCCGAAATTGACTTTAACATTCAATGTTGATGATGAACAGAAAAAAAATAAACTTGTTTTTTCTGGTTTATTTCTAAGTTTAATCAATCCATATTGGATAATCTGGTGGGTGTCAATTGGACTCGGTTATATCCTGCATTCTCTAAAGGTAGGAACTCTTGGTGTAATTTTTTTCTTTGTTGGTCATATACTTGCAGATCTAGTGTGGTATACATTTATTTCTTTTTCTGTATCAAAGGGCAGTTCTTTTCTCAATGATAAAATGTATAAAATATTAATAGCAGTTTGTGCAATATTTTTAGTATTTTTTTCAATCATGTTTGGATACTCGGGTGTTCGAAAATTTATTGCCATGTAAATTGAACAAAAAATAAAATAATTCCTGCCAATATATAACGTTTTGTTGGAATAAATCGTGTTCTGGTAAGAACTCTTAAGGTGCTTGCTGCCGGCTGTGTCGACTTAATGTAATCCCCGGTGATGAAATGTATTCTGCGTCAGGGAGTTTTTACAAATTGTAGAAAAAAAGCTTGCAGGATTCAATATTAGAGTCTTTTTTAGGTCTGGCTCTAGAATGCTATTTTAAGAGTTTGAATAAATATTACCCGAGTGTGAATATATGCAGTTGCCCCAGCCAGTTTTTTCCCTTTCAGTTATCCTGGTAACTACCGGCGTCTCTCTGCTAGCGTGGAAAAAAAGTAATCTTCTGGAGAGGATGCTTTTTTCAACAGGAGAGATTATTGATAATCGTGATTATTTACGGTTGATCTCTTCTATTTTTATTCACGCGAATATACCGCATCTTCTTTTTAATATGTTCAGTTTTTATTCCTTTGCGGAAGGTATCGAGGTACAGTTCGGATACAAGATAATAGCTTATATCTACTTTTACAGTGCCATAGGCGGCAGTCTCCTTTCCCTGATAATGAACCGGAAAAACAGGGAGTACCGTGCTCTCGGCGCCTCGGGTGCTGTGTGTGGAATAATTTTTGCATCTATTTTCCTCCTTCCGGGAGGAAGCGTTTATATTTTTCTGATACCCTTTCCGGTTCCTGTCTGGGCGTATGCAATACTCTTTGTTGTGATTTCAATCTATGGTATTGGCAGCCAGAGGGGACGCATTGGTCATGATGCTCATCTGGGGGGGGCGCTGACGGGAATAATCATTGTCCTGACAATTAAACCTGAAGCCCTGTTTGAGAACTATTTACTACTCGCTATTATTTTAATACCGATAATTATATTTTTTATTTTTAAAAACGAAATAGAATCACTGCTTAAGCAGTGATTCTATTGAGATCCCGTCAGCTCGGGGTCATGCGAATGCAGCTACGGATTACTCTCTGAAGGGGCACTGGCAGCGTGCATGGCCAGCAGGCTGAGTGAAAAATATTCTTACTTTAATAATGTATAATAAATATTCTGGAGGAAATGCAATGAACTGTACCACTAAAAGGTTTTATAGGGGACTACTTGCCGGATTGCTGCTGTTTGCTGTTGTTCCTGCTTTTGCTCAGGAGCAAAAGCAGAAACTTCCTAAATATGAATTGAAAGAAGGACCATTTAAAGCCTCTATGAAGGGTATCGCTGAAATTAACGTACCGAAAGGCTATGTTTTTGCAGATGGATATAATACCCGGATTATCATGCGGATGATGGGAAACCAGGAAACAGACATGGAAGTCGGTTATCTTGCTCCCAAGAATGAGAACTGGTTTCTGGTTTTCGAATTCAGTGAAACTGGTTATGTAAAGGATGATGAAAAGGATTCTCTTGATGCCGATGCAATATTCAAATCATTAAAAAAAGGTGATGAAGAAGGCAATGAATGGCGCCGTAATCACGGGGTTGCAGAAATGCACCTGGAAAAATGGCTGAAGAAGCCTCACTATGATACAAAAACAAATAATCTCGAATGGGGGACTCTTTCTATGTCTGAGGGAAGCAAGGTAATCAACTATAATATACGATATCTTGGTCGCTCAGGGGTAATGGAAGTTATCCTGGTTTCCGGAGATAAAAATTTTAATCCCGCCCTCAAGGCATCAAAAAAACTTCTGAGTCAATATAATTATACCAGCGGTAATCGTTATGCTGAGTATGTTGAAGGTGACAAGATAGCCGAGTATGGACTTACCGCCCTCGTCACTGGAGGAGCCTTTGCTGCTGCTGTTAAAACAGGATTGCTTCAAAAGTTTTGGAAATTTATCGTCGCCGGTATAGCCGGTATCGGTGCCTTTTTTAAACGTTTCTTTGGCAAAAAAGGAAATGATTCTGAAGAAATTTAACAGCCGGTAATAATGAATTGTTAATTGTGATGTGGCGTATAAATGATGAATGTTGAAGTATCTCTTTTTCTGGTTTTTTTGCTTCTCTATATTCTTGAGGGAAGCAAATTGATAATCAGTGGTGCCGTTGTTTTTACACCGCGTCTATTTAAAAAGCATGAATTCAGCTTTACACGTGAAAGGCCTGCTTTTGGAAAAAAAAGGCTTACATTTCAGTCCCTGCTGCCATCTACGAGTTGTACTTTTGTATGTGCTGAACTGCCGGTTTTTATATCACCAGAAGGCGTTGTAAGAAATCCTTCGTTTAATGATGGTTTTATAGATAATTATTTTTTCCGTCATGAAGAAATATCCAGGGTGGCGGTTGGTGGTACGGATATTTTTATCAATGACTTAAAATTTTTAACCTTTTCTTCTGGAGAAGAGACTCGTTTCTGGAAAGATTTTCTAGTCGCCGTAGCGAAAGAGAAGAAAAATAAAAGAAAAAAAATTATTGATGAATTTTCAACAGAACTTTTTTCCAGTGAGAAGTTTGAAAGTCGCTATAAAATGTTTTCGGGAGAAATAAAATTTCTTGTTCCAGCAGTAATTATTTTGTGGATATATTCCCTGTTTGTTATTCCTGTTAATGTAATTGTTTTTGGTCTTGAAGTTTCATGGTTTTATCTTTTCGCAGGGCTTCTTTTCTGTCATACAGTAACCCTGTTTTTTTCTTATCGGGTTCATGTTTCACTGTATGGAAAGGAGAAAAGAGCTGACAGAATCCTTCAGATATTTACCGGGTTAATTTATACACCTGGATTATTGAGAATTATTAATTCCCTGAGTAGTAATTATTTTTTTGGATTTCATCCATTGACTGCAGCCCGCAGGTTTTGCAGCAGTGAGGATTATGAAAAATTCTTTTCCCGTTCCCTTCGTGATGTGACCTTTTTCAATCTGGAAGGTGTGGGCGCAGAGGCTGAGAGTGTGATTGCCTGGCATTCCCGTATTATTGTTGAAGAGATGAAATCCATTGCCCGCAAAGATGAAATAAATTTTAATCAATTAATAGCTCCTCCTGAAAGGGAGCAAGATGAAATGATTTCATTCTGTCCACGATGTCATTGTCAATATTCAAGAATTGATGGAGTATGCAGTGACTGCCAGGTAAAACTTGCACCCTTTGATAATAGAAATTGAATTTTAAAAAGCCTTACATGCCCGGTACTTTTTGCCAATATTTTAACGATTCGGTGGCATGAAGCAGCTACTGATAAAACTTGTTCTGCCCCATGTGCTGGCAGGTGGCAACGCAGATTACTTAATATCAATTAATTAAAAAAAAATAATTGAAGCGGGAAAGTTTAAGGCTATTGTTGACAGAATATACTCATATGAACAGGTAGCCGTGCTCAGCGATGTGTTGACAAAGGACACAAAAAAAATGTAGTTATAACCGTGGTAGAAGGCAATAAATAGCCGGAGATATCTTCAAGTTCTCCCAAAAACTATTGTAGATCTGGTTCCCGTTGACCATTATTTTATAATCAGGTTTAAACATTGACAAAAATTAGTGATCATGCAAAATACTTTTAGTAAATAAATTCCATAACTCCCAGGACACATAAATGAAATCACTTGCTGTATTATTTCTTCCTCTCGCAATTATCACATCACTGGTTTCATGCCATAGTCAACAGAGAGCTTTTTCTTTGCCGGGTAAAAATACTTCTACAGAAAAAAACGAAAAAATGCGTATAGCCGTCATGGATCTAAAGGCTGATGATGTTTCAGAATCTACAGCCCGCAAGGTATCAGAGCTGATCCGTACAGAAATGGTAACAATTAAAGACTTTATTATCGTCGAACGTTCTCAAATGGGAAAAATTTTCAAAGAGCAGGGTTTACAGCAAACCGGGTGTACTGATCAGTCCTGTGCTGTAAAAGCCGGGCGGATGTTATCAGCACAGAAAATATTTGTAGGGAGCGTAATTAAGCTTGGCAGTAAAATTATAATTACCGGCAGAATTGTTGATGTTGAAAAAGGAACAGTAGATTTTTCAGGAAAATCATCTTCAAAGTCTTTAATGGATCTTGATATCGCATGCGGTCATTTAATACGTGATATAAACAGCAACATTACTGGAAATCGTTCTCACTCAGATACTAAAAAAATTTCGAAGGATGCTGGTTCATACAAATATGCCAATTTCAGCAGAGCTGATCTGCAGAGAATGCAATTTCCAAAGTATGATTTGAAATACGCTAACTTTCAGGGAGCAAATCTCCAGGGGGTTAATTTCAAGAAGGCAAAACTCAAGTATGCCAATATGAAGAATTCCAGTCTGAAAAATGCTGATTTACGAAAGGCTGACCTGAAATATGCCAATCTACGTGGGGCCGATCTCACCGGTGCAAACATTAAAGATGCAGAAATGGAATATACTAATCTTACGAGTACAAAAATTAAAAAAAAGTGGCGACTTTATATTACAAAGAATTGTAAAAATTATAGAAACGTACATTGGGTTGATTAAGACTAAACAGGAAAGTCCAATTCACAATCATGAACCTGAACAATACTATTGTGTAATCCGCGGCAACGTATTAATGATTATTGACTACGAACAGGAATATGTAAATTCCGGAGATACAATTTATATTCCTTCAAATTAAAACCGGGGAATTAAAAATATCGGAACAGAATCATTGGAATATCTAACAGCAAATGCACCAACTTTTGATAAAGATTATGAAAACAGGCTGTGGCCGGATTTATAGAAGATCGTTATATATGGACATAGAAAATTTTAAAAAGTAGAGAGAACATGGAGCATGAAAATAGCCTGCCAAAAGGATTTATTGAAAAGTACCGAATTGGGAAAGGGAATGAATTCGTTTTTATCGCACTGCGGGCAGGTTTTCTCAGACTTGAGTACTTGATCAATGATGATCAGCCGCTTATTAATAAAGTAGCCTTCATTGCCACAAAATCGGAACATTCATCCGTCATAGGCAAATGGCTGGAATTGGGTCTTGACAGTTATATATATATGGATGAGCAAGGACTTTCTGGCAACCAGTGGTCAGAAGGAGAAGTCTCCTGGGACAATGTCTACGATAGCGGTCCCACAACAAAAATTGAAAAGATCAGCTTGAGTAAATGGATCGACAGGTGTCTGAAAGAAATGATAAATCCCCCGGGAAAGAATCTCGCTGACATATGCAAACACTATGATCCCACAAAGGATATTCCGTTACTCCAAAGTAAAGATCCAGAGCCCGGAAACCGTTTCTGGACTAAATGCAGCCCGGCAACCGGGAAAGAGTTAGACCAGATCCTGAATCTACTAAAAAGGGCTGTAGAAACCGAAGATAATGACACAATATTTATATGCAGCAATCCTCTGAAGCGTGCATCTGCTGAAATTCCCCGCCTTCTAAATGTAATAACAGAACTTCTTGAAGAAGAAAAAATCACTGATAGTTATGAGCGTTCAATACTTCATGATGTCCTTGAAGCCCACGCATCAAAGGCAAACGCTGCTATATCAAAACGGTGGATGGTGCTCTGTAAAAAGGCTATTGTGGAGAAAGGTTTTGAAAAATTCTTTGCCGAAAATAATGGTGGACTCTTAAGTGCTCTTAGCACGGTTCCTAAGCCAGGAGTAAAGGTTCTGCTCTTTTTCAAGGAAATAATAAATCAGGTTAATGGGACTCATCCGGAAGTGCAGCAGGATATTGAACGCCTTATTTTTTTTAAAAAAATAAAAAAAGTTGTTATTAACTGATCCCCCATTAATTTGAATGCTAAAATAGTAAAAAAAAGACTTGCATGACCGGTTGACGCTCCTGTGCATCCATTATACAGTAAACTGGATATATAAAGAAGAGGGTAGAGCGTGCCAATAAAAATTTCAAGCGGTGTCGAGATTGCCGATTGGCAAATCGAGCTTACTGCAATTAGAGCGCAAGGTGCTGGTGGGCAGAATGTCAATAAGGTAGCGAGTGCTATTCATCTGCGTTTTGATATTAAATCTTCTACACTGCCGCCGTTTTATAAAGAGCGCTTACTGAAAATTTCCGATAGCCGTATTACCGCTGACGGGGTGATTGTCATTAAAGCGCAAAAGTATCGTACCCAGGAAAAAAACCGAGAAGATGCATTGGCCCGTTTAAAAGAATTGATTCTATCTGCTGCTATTGTGCAAAAAGCGCGTCGCGAGACAAAACCAACACGCGGTTCGCAACGCAGGCGAATGGATCAAAAAACGCAACGCGGGCAGACCAAGAATATGCGCAGTAAAAAGATCGATTATTAGTTAAGATTCGTTTAAACAATAACCACACATGTTTATTAACTCATGACCCGTCTGGCAAGTAGTGTCATCCAAGACCTTGGAGTAAACCTCAAACTAAAAGCCGTCAGCTTATTTATCAGGCCCGGGATTATGTTGGGCTTACCCTTTGAAAGGCCGATAAGTCCACATTTAGCGGTATCATGAGCGCTCATCATTGTTGCTTTTACCAGGGGGTTAAGAATCTGTCCTGCAACATCAAAAAATTCAGTCTTTGTTGCACCGGGGCAAAGAACAGTTACTTTAACATTCTTTCTTTTAAGTTCATAAGCCATTGCTTCGCCTAACAACATTACATAGGCTTTTGAAGCATCATAGATCGCAATATCGGGACAGGGTATATAGCCACCGATAGATGAAACCAGCAGCATATACCCGCTGCCGTTTTTTACCATTTTGTTGCCATACATCCTTGAAAGATAGGTGACAGCATCTATATTCAGGCGCATCATTTCATGCTGCTTTTTCCAGTTTTGTTCAACGAAATTACCAGTATAGTTGAAGCCGGCGTTATTAATTAAAATATCAACAGGGTAGGTAAGCTTGTCTGTTTCCTTCATAAGTTCATCACAACCTGCCTGAGAGGATAAATCGTGGCTCATTACATCTACACGAATTTTACAATCTTCCTCTAGTTCATCTTTCAAAATTTTTAATCTTTCTTCGCGACGGGCAACAATGATTAAATTACACCCATGGGCTGCGAGAATTTTTGCACATGCTTCACCTATACCGCTTGAAGCACCTGTTATTAAAGCGGTTTTTCCCCTGAAATTTTTCATTTAGTTGTCCTTTTGAGTTTATGATAGATATAATATGGAATAAAGTTTTCTGCTGGCCAAATGAAGATTATGCTGAGAATGACTCATGAAAATTATTAAAAGTATTTCTGACGGGTTGCCAGTCTTGATGGTGGGAAATATTTTGAGCAGACCAATTTCAGCCGGATCAATATCAATGTTAAAATTTGAAAAAACCTTGCATGGCCGGTGGCCGCTCTTCGACATCCTTATAGCCGCGGTACTTGGGAGTCCATACCCATCGCTTTTTGTCAACATTTTAACATTCCAGCGGCATGATTCTTGTTTCGATAAAACTTTTTATGTGGCATGTGCCGGTTGGTATGTAACGTACTTTACTATATATCAAAACCTGATATTTTGCCCTTTCTGTGAACATCATATCCATGACATGAAAAGAATTTAATAAAAACAAAGAAAATTATCAAAAAATGCGTTTGCATTTATAAATGTGAACGACAAACGCTAATTTTACCTGCATATTTTTTATTTGTTTTGCAGGTCAAAGTAATATTACAAAAGGAGACCGGTCAGGCAGCGCTTCAGATCTCCTGATTGTAAAATATACTGCATCCCCAAAAGTCTCTACACCGAAAATTTTTTAAGAATAAAAAAGGATCAAAAAATGAACAGCCCTGATTATCCCCAAAAACTAAAAGATTTTTTTATGACAGCAAAAAATAATTCTAATAAAAAACTATCAAGACTCAATAATTATTGTGAGTTCTCACACACTAATTTTGATGATGACGATATAATATATACGATGGATCCTGATGATGAAGGGAAACGCCTGTTTGAATTTCTTGCTGGAAACGAATACATCCTAGTTGAAGAGGTGACGGAATATGCCGAGCGATATACATCTATTCTTGTTGATAATATTATAGACGATTGGGGGCTTCCCTTCAACGCGCTGATAGTAGATACCAGCGATGAATCACTTCCAGTATATCTTATAGGCTTTAATACCGATGGGAAGCTGGAGAAAGTCAGCAACAGTCTGGAATTGTTTGTAGAAAATTTTATTCTCGAGAAAGATGAATTACCTCCTGAAAAAGCGATACCGGAGGCTTTAAAAGAAAGTAAAAAATTACTGGATTCAAAAAGTTACGAGGATCTCTCTGCGTATATCAACTCAACGATAAATAAATATGGTCACATCCTGGATCTTGATGACAGGCAGGATAATCACCTGAAAAGATGTGTTGGTGGTCTTTATAATATTCAGGGAATTGCACAGAAAAATTTACTTAATGATGAAGGTGCTCTCGTATCATTTGAGAAGTCTTATGAAATGGGCGACTCAAATGCTCTCCTCAACCTGATGGACTATTACTGTTATGAATCTGGAGAATATGAAAAGGCACGCATGCTCAGCCGTAAACAGGTAAGCGGTGATTATGCCTGGTACCATAAAGTAAAGGTAGATGCCTTTGCCAGTCTCATGCTTGAAGATACAAAACAGGCAGAATACTGCTACAGTTTATTACGTGATAATTATTTCAGACGAGATAATGAGAAAATCGAAGAGGTTGTAAAAGAACTGAAAGATCTGACAGGGGAAAAGGGAGCGTCCATACTCCAATGGTTTGGCGTTGCCACGGAATATTCAGAAAAGGAAAAAGTTGTTTTCCGTAAATGGTGGAACACCATTGAAATAAACTGGCAAAAACAGTTTCGCATAATTCTGGACAAACATGATGGGGCAGATGAAAGAGAAAAAGCAGCAAAATCAACAGCACAATTAAGTGATGATGAAATTTTATATATTATTGAATTAAAAAAAGTAAAACTTAATTCAGACTATCCTGTGTCAACTTTAAATCCACTAACAGAATTAAAAAACCTCCAGTCTCTAGTCATATCTCAAAGTGCAGATGTCTCCTGCCTTCAGGAAGTCAAACAATTTAAAAAATTAAAAGAATTGGATCTGGCCCAATATAAAATAAATGACATTTCTTTTGTCGAAGAAATGTCAAATCTGGAAACATTAAATCTTTCAGGAAACAGGCTGATTGACCTAACTTTTTTAGAAAATCTCGTTAGGCTAAGAGAGCTAAATGTATCGGGGAATGAAATATCTGAAACCGGTTCGATACATAATTTAATAAATCTTGAATTATTAAATCTCTCTGGAAATGAAAAGATTAAAGATATTTCTCCATTAAAAAAATTATCTAAATTAATATTACTTGATTTGGAATATGTAAAAATTGATAATACAGCCGCCATAAGCAACATGACCGAACTTGAATATTTAGATATAGAGCTTGCTGAAACAATAGAAAACCTGAATTTTTTATCAAAGTGTAAAAGTTTAAAAAATCTAACTATAAAAGGAGAGGGCATTGCTGATATTTCAGCAATCTCTGAATCTTTTTCCCTGAAAAATTTGTCTTTATTCAATTGTGAGCGACTAAATGATATTTCAATTATTAAAAATCTTAAAGAACTTACAAAGATTGATATTGTTGATTGCGATGTAACAGACATAAGCCCATTAGCTTACTGCAAGAACCTGTTATTTGTCGATGCATATATGTCACACAAAAAGACTATAAATGGAATTCTCGATTTAACAAAAAATAAAAAACTTAGACGGTTGGAATTAAGTCGCGAAACAGTAGAAAAAGGTATCAAAAGAGATTTTGAGAATAAAGTACCGGGTGTGATAAGAATAAGATAGCTGTTAATTATTTATTTAAATAATTAACAGCTATCTTATTTGGAAAGAGTATCTAAAAATATTATCCGCCAAAAAGCCTTGCATTACCGGGGCTTTTTTGCATTTCATCGTCTTTTTACTGAATGCAGTATTACCAGAAAGGACTCATACCCGGGTATGAGTCCTTTCTGGTAATACTCATACTTTCAGCCTATTGTAATATTTCTTCTCTATTCGTAGATTATCAGTATCATGGGAACCGGGGGCAAGCCCCTTCCTTTACTATAAATTATGTAATAAAGAGGTGCTTACATGAAAGTTATTCTCTCTCTCCTTGCTGTAGTTTCCCTTTTTACAGCCCTGCCCCTTGAGGCAGAAGAAAGAGGTGAAAGTGAGATACTGCAGGTGACAACCGCTCATGAAAATGAAGGATACATGATGGGTGCATATAATGCATTATCTATCGGTACCCCCGGGGTATTAAATCTTCATATCGGTTATATGGACGAGAAAGCTGGAGTATCATTTTCAACAAGCGCCCTGGCCGTTGCTGCTCCGGCAACCCTTTTTTGCAACATGTTTATTCTTATGGAATCAGGAGATTGGAACGATGATGATTTTTTGCGATATTTTCTCTATTTTTCAGGCCAGGGGAATTTCTTTATCAACATCTCCCGGGGCCAGGATTATATTTTTTCCGTCTCAATTTTTGGAGGCGGCGTCTATTATACTCTTGAAGATGAAGGTGACAAGGTCGCAATGGTTTACGGAGGGGTGGCGGTCAACTGGTTCTACAGGAATTTTTTCCTTGAGGTGGGGATTGCTTATACGTATAACTATATAGAGAAAACCTTTCTCAAGAAATACCCTGTTCTTCCCTTGGTGCAGATCGGTTATATTTACAGATATTGATGCCTTACAAAATACACTAAACAATGACATGATACAGTTTCCGCAAAGACCCATTCTGGCTCATGTGCCGGTTGGTGTAGAACGTACTTTGCTGAATATCTATCAATATTACTTCCCCAGCTTTTCTACTCCTTCTGAAACCGTCACCAGCCGTATCCTTCCTTTTCGCACCTCGGAAGATGCATCGCGGGCGATTTTTTTAAACTCTTCGAGGGAAATCGACCAGGGGCCGGGAGCCTCTTCGATGCGATGAAAACAGGCTATGAGCCATAACCTTCCCCCAATCGCTTTTGTAAGAAGTTTTGAAAACTGAGTGTGATCTGAAATTTCAATACAGTCCACAAACCAGGGATTTCTATTTTTTCCGTTCAGGGTTCCCGCCCTCAGAATCGGGTAGACGCAGGCGCCCTGGTAGACCTCCCGGACCTGGTTGAGGAACAGGGGATTGTAGGCCCCGTAGGGAAAGGCAAAGGTACGCGGTGACTTGAGGCCCTTTTCTGAGGCAAAGGTACCGGGGAGTATTTCGTGCCGGTGCCCCTGGGAGAGGGTGAGCAGAAGATTCTGATGGGTGCTGCTGTGGTAGCCGATTTCGTGACCTTTTGCTTCAAGGGCCGTCAGGTCTGCGGCGGTCATATAGCCCGGGGTTCCCATAGAGGCGTCGATGGGGTAAAAGGAGCCGGTGAGCTTTTTTTCTTCAAGCAGCATTATGGCGGGCTTCTGGTTCGCAAAGGCGTCATCAAACCTGAAGGTAAGAAGCGGCTCATCAAAGGGCTCGGATACCTGCATAACCGGGAAGTAGATATAGAAAAGCATGGCGGCCATGCAGATAGTCAGAATCAGGAGTCCTTTTTTCATGGGTGAACTTTGCCAGAGGACGGGCTTTTTGTCAATGGTAATGCCGATGTAGAATATCCCCGCACAGGGGGTACAAAAGTTTCTTTACAGAATAAAAACCGTGATAAATGTTGTTATAAAGACATAATTATACGCAAAGGGGTAAAAGCATGAATGTTTTAATATTTGGACCCAACGGCAGCGGAAAGGGAACTCAGGGGGCCGTTGTACAAAAAAAATTTAATGTCGCTCATATTGAATCCGGTGTTATCTTTCGGGAAAACATCAAGGGCGGAACAGATCTTGGAAAAAAAGCCAAGGAATTTATTGATAAGGGAGAGCTTGTTCCCGATGAGATCACTATTCCCATGATTCTTGATCGTCTTAAGCAGGATGACTGTAAGGGCGGCTGGCTTCTTGATGGATTTCCCAGAAATCTTGAACAGGCGAAAGCGTTGAAAGAAGCTCTGGAAAAAGAAAATATGCCTCTTGGGGCAGTGGTTGAAATTCTTCTTGATCGTGAAATTGCCAAGAACAGAATTATGGGACGCCGTCTCTGCGCCACTGATAACAATCATCCTAATAATATTTTTATCGATGCAATCAAACCTGAAGCAAAGGGCGATGATTTCGTATGCCGTGTCTGCGGCGGTGCTCTTTCTGCCCGGTCAGATGACCAGGATGAAGTAGCCATCGGCAAACGTCACGATATCTATTATGATAACACTACCGGAACACTGGCTGCAGTAAATTACTTTAAAGATGCTGCCGGATCAGGCAGTTTCAAAATGATCGAAGTTGATGGCACACCTGGTGTTAAGGAAGTCAGTGAAAGTCTTATGTCTCAACTATAACCAGAATATTTTATATTTTATAAAAGGCTCCTGTGAAAGCGGGGGCCTTTTTTGTGTCTGCGATACATCGCTGAAAAGAAGAGAAACAATTTGTTCAGTTTAGATCTCAAATGTTATTTTCACGTTATGTGAAATAACAAAAGTATGAATGCCCTATATTCGCTCTTCCATTTAGCTTGACATTCATCTATTTATGCATTACCATGTCTCTTGAATTCAACAAAATAAAATAAACGTACAATTAATGGGTGTTATGGAAGTAAAACTAAAAAAAGCGGTTTTCATGATGTGTATTCCGGCTGTTGTTACCATAGCAGTTTCTGTTTATTTGTTTATCACTACAGGTGGTGCCCCATTTCAGGGTTGGGTCACCGGGACTGTTCTTGGTATTTTGTTTTCCTTTTTCTGGGTATGGCAGGTGAAAAAGGGAATAGTCTCCAATCCCATGGTGATGCTGAAGGTTACCTTCTGGGGTTTCCTTCTCAAACTGCTGGTATTATTCCTTGTAACCTTCGGTGGTTACCGGCTGATACCTTTCGACAGAATGTATTTTGCAGGGGCATTTGTCTTTGCAGTATTTACTTCGGTTCTGGTTGAAATAAGGTTCTATTTTTCTCTGGTTAAGGAAGGGGAAAAGGACAATTCGGTATAATATAATGCTAAATAAAAGCGAATAAAAGAGGTTTCATGCCCGGGAAAAAGCTTGAAGAAAGGTCAAAGGATGAACTGATCCGAATTATTACTAATCTGCAGGAAAAGCATAAAATAGAGGATGATGACCTTCCTCCCCTGCGGATTGATTATAGAGGATTGCTTGAGGCTACTTCAGATATTATATTTCTTCTGGATAAAGATGGTGATATTGTCTATATGAATTCAGCCTGGAAGTCCTTCTATCCATCGATGGGGGATAAGCCGGTTCAGGGACATTATATGGATAATATCCCTGACATTGAGCGGGAACGCGCCAGTGTCGTTTTCAGCGACGTGATGAATAAGGGTAAGGTTATTGAAAATGAGTTGATGAAAAGCTATGATGAGCAGGGAAATCCTATCTATTTCATAGCCAGCTTCAGTCCTATCCGTGATGATAAGGGCGACATTGACGGACTTCTCGGCATCATGAAGAACAATACTGAGCGTCATTTAATCAGAAAGAAACTGAAAGCGAATACCCGGTCCCTGGAAGAGAAAATAAGAGAACTGGTCTCAAAACAGGAAGAACTGAAGGGACTCCGCGCGCTGAGTGAAGATATTATATACAACGCGCCTCTCGGTATTTTCATGATGGACCCTCTTGGAATAATGCTCTCTGAAAATCCCGCCCTGAAGAATATCATGGCTCATGGCGGCGAAAGCCGTATTGGCATAAATCTTCTTGAGTACGAAGGTTTTGTCCGTGCAGGGTTTGCCGGTCTTTTTAACCAGTGTCTAAGAGAAAGGAAAACCGTCAGAATGGACAATACTCCCTATGTCCCCATTGCCGGTGACCGGGAGCTTGTTCTGGATGTCTTTATGGATCCTCTTCTTGATGAGCAGGGCAGTGTAAAAAGAGTCATTGTCATGGTAGAGGATAAGACCGAACAGCATAAAACTGAACGACGGGCCATGCGAGCCGAGTCTCTCACATCTATCGGGCGTCTTTCCCAGGGAATTGCTCTTCAGCTACGGACACCGATAGACAAAATGTATATGGACTGGAATTTTGTTTCAAATAACCTTGAAAAGAACAGCCCGTCTGTGGAGTATCTTGATTCCATGAAGGACCAGCTGCACCGGATCAGGAATATTTCAGAACAGCTTCTTGCTCTTTCTGGTCCTGAGGAGGGAGAAGAAGCCGTCTGTGAAATAAATAAGGTGCTTCAGACTCATCCTCTGGATGTTCTTCTTCATCGTCTTGAAGAAAGAGGGATTACCGTTGAGTTGAATCTTTCTGAAGATAATCCCACAGTTAAAGCGAGTCAGAGCCAGCTGAAACAGGTACTCTTTGATATGATTGAAAACGCCGAAGAGTCAATGCCTGATGATGGAACCATAAGTATTGCCGTAAAGACTGTTGAAACTATTGACGGCAAATATGTAGTAATAACGCTTGCTGATACGGGAGTCGGTATTCCCGAGAATAAAATGCGTGAGATTTTTCAGCCCTTTTTCAGCACCAAGGGTGACAACGCAACGGGACTTGGTCTCATGATTGCTTCTCACGTAATAGAAAATCTTGAGGGCACTATTGCGGTTAAATCCACACCGGGGCAGGGTACAACCTTTAAGATTGCACTCCCCATGCTTTAATAAAAGTAAGGACGAAAAGTCATGAACCAGCAGCTTAAAACTATCGATGAATTACTTGGAAATGAAGGCTTTACCATTGTATCAAATGAGAATGCCGGGAAAGAAGAGCGTCCTCTTGGGATTGCAGAAAAAGAGCTGATCGACCATCTTCAATACATGGTTGATGATAAACGTGATGGAATGGTCATTACAGAGAAGGGTGAAAAGATTCCTCACAGAGAGGGGGCCCAGACTCCTCGCGCCGGAAAATCTGAAGGCGGATATGATATTGGTACAATTATCGAATACCTGAACTGGCACATGAACCGAATCTCTGAAAATGTAATAGACCGTGATGAAATTATTAGACAGTCATTTTTCGCCATTCTTACTGGTGAACATATGCTTCTTCTCAGCCGTACCGGTATGGCAAAATCTTTTCTGGCCAATTATATTTTTAATACCTTTGAGGGCGCGAGGGTTTTTTCTTCCCAGGCCAGTAAAGATCAGACTCCCGATAACTACTTCGGTCCCTATAATATCGAAGAATTCAAAAAAGGCCGTATCCGTCATAATGTTCGCGGATCAATCATTGAGGCAAACCTTGTTTTTCTTGATGAATTCTTTGACGCCAGTGATGTCGTTCTCCGGTCACTACTGTCAGTTCTCAACGAAAGGAAATTTATCAATGGTCAGGAACAGATAGACGCGTCAGTTCATGCTGCGATAGCAACGGCCAACTATATGCGCATGAATGAAGTTACAGAGGCAGTACTTGACCGTTTCACCTACCGGTCTATCATACCAGAAAATAATAATGTTTATTCTCAGCTGCTCATTGACCACACCTATGCTTTTACCATGGGCGAGCCGGTTTATTCAGAGAAGAAGATATATTTCGACCAGATTCAATATCTCTATAACATAATCAAAAATAAGAACCATGAAATAAAGGTTGAAATTCCTGACTTTGTTTATTTTATTAAAAATATTATTGTAAACAAGTTCGTCAGTGAAATGCGTAAAAGTGATTATAACTTTTTTATCAGCCCGCGAAAGCAGGCAAAGCTGGGTGACTTTCTCCGGGCAAACGCCCTGATAAAGAATCGTTTTGAGGTGGAAGTTGACGATATCAAGGATATGTATCTTGCCCTTTGTACTCTTAACAGCTATGTTTCAATCAAAGCAAAGGACAAGTCAGAAAAGGATGTCTTTCTTGATGCCTACCAGCAGACTATGACTCATTTTAAAGTGACCGGGGCCATCCATCAGATAGAATTTTTATTAAATGTAAGAAAAATTTTCCAGGAGCTGCGGGAAAATCCAGACCGGAGAGATGACATTCTTGCCCGCAAAGGTGTTATCGAGAGTTTTTTGACAATTTTAAAAAATCTTTTTCCCGGCAAGCGCCGTGAAGAAGACAAGGTAACCATTGAAACCTTAAGGAAAAATGTAGTTGAGATAAACCCGGCAGTAGAAGAAGTAAATGAACTGAAGGACGGAATCCTGAAGGATTACCGTGACATCTATTAAGGGGGCTCCCGTGGATGCCCTTGATTTTGCCACAGGACGAGACGGCGATATAGACTTTTTTCAGTACGGGGATGCTATCGGCTTCTTCGACAGCCTCAGTATGATCCTTCCTCCTAAATTTTATATCCTCTTTGAGATTGCCCGGACTATCCTTACTCAGGAAGTTGAAGAGGCAATGAGCGCAGTTGAAGAAATTACAAAAGATGAAAAAATTTATGAGCCTGACCGTGATGAAGCAATACAGGTAAATCGGGTTGACCGTTCGGCGCCCCTGAGCGACAAAATGGAGATTGAGACCTACCGTACTATCAATGACCTTAAGAAAGCTCTTCCCCGTGAACTTGCTCAGGATGATGATATCTTCGATGCAAAGCTTTTTACCAAAACCCTGATGGTTCAGAAATTTTTTGAGTCAGAAGCCGACAGCTTTAAGCCGATTTCTACAACCCAGGATGACCGGGGCCGCGGGGCCAATAAGTTTGAGCAGAAGTTTTATATTCTTTTTGACCGGTCCCGCTCCATGGAACTTAAGTTCAGGGCATTTTACGCCAAGTGTCTTGTGGCTGAATTTTTAAGAAGAAAACTCAACAGCAGGGCAAAGCTTTACTACCGCGGCTTTGACTCTGAACTGGGAGAACTTTATACCATTGAAAAACCTGAAGATTTTCCTGACATGATTGAGAATGTTCTGCTTACTACAACCGGGGGCAGCAGCACCAATATTCAGGCAGCGGTGTTTCAGGCCATTAAGGATATTGAATACGACAAGGAGATGCTTAATTCTGAAATCGTTGTGGTCACCGATGGGGCCAGTAAAATTGATAAGTTCGAAATGAAAAAGCGTCTCGGCAACATTCGCCTCAATATTCTTAAGATAGGTGATGAGTTTGCTGAGGCTGACTATTATGATTTAAAACAGAATATGGATGCGGAAAATATTGATTTTGATCCCACTTCGGTCAATATGAAAAATGCCCAGAAAGAGCTCGCAGCTGCTAAAAACGAGAATGGTGAATCGACTATACCCCTTTCCGTCCAGAGGGCCTACCGGTTGATTCTTGATCATTCTGACCGTGTCTTTAAAGACCTAAAAGACATTTCTTATAAGTATATCGAACTGGGAGACCTTCCCCAGGAGGGGCTCTTTGTCCCCGATCAGGAGCAGGTTGACAGCATTCTGCAGACAGTTAAAAATTTTCAGAAGATTGACCTGGGCAGCAAAAGTCTTGCGGAGATGCAGAAACTCTACAAACAGATTTATTTTTTCAGCCAGTACCTTGAGCAGCTGATGCAGAGTGATTCTTCATTCAAATCTCAGCTTGAGTCGGCCTTCGAGGATCTGGTTACCTTGAAACAGAAACTTCTGAAGAATCCGGAACTTTTTTATTCCCTTCGGCAGGTAAAAGAACTGGTTGATGATAAGAAGCTGATGAAGCTCGCTAAAAAGGAAGCACGCAAGATGCTTAAGGAAATGCAGCTGAGCGATAAAAAGCTGTCGGTAAAAGAAATGAAGAAGGCCCAGATGATTTTCACCATGGATGTGGGAGAAGGAAGTATGGGGCAGTTTATTCTTCTCTTGTTTATTAAGCTTTTTCAAGGCATCAAAAAAATTGTGACATTCCCCTTTAAAGGAAAAGAGAAGCGGGAAGGAGAAAAATAAACTTCCCCACCCCCGTTACATTTTTTCTTTTTTATACCACTCAACGGTTTCTGTTAAAATAGCAATATTATCTTTTGCAGGTGACCAGCCGAGAAGCGATTTGGTCTCTTCACAGTCGAGGATTGAGCTTTGAAAGAGATAAAAAATAAAATCTCTGGTAAAATAGGTCATCTCAACGGGCCTGAAAATCAGGGAAAGAAGCCATGCCTTGGCAGAGCTGATGGTGGTAACCGGTGAATCGATATTGAGAGCTTTTTTTACCCCTTCAATCTCGTCTATTCGGAAGGGGACATTATCTGAGCCAATATTGAAAATTTTCCCCTGACCTGATGGTGAAGCATCCGCCTTGAGAAGAGCATCCGCCGCGTCATCGGGATGAAGAAGCTGAAAACGGTTTTTGCCTCCCGGGGCCATGTAGAGCCGGTTTGCGTCATCCATACCGAGGGCCATGAAAAGGGTCAGCAGGGACACGGGGTCTTTTACGCCGGGGCCCATGATCAGTGCGGGGCGGAATATATTGATCATCATTGGATTTTTCTTGATAAACTGCTGGCAGAAAAGCTCAATCTTCAGCTTGTCTTTTCCATAGGCCGTTACAGGTTTTTTGGCGCTGCCGACGGTTGCGGGAAGTTCTTTGCTTTTACCGTAGACACTGTAGGTGGAAAGAAAGAGAAATTTTTTAACTTTAGCTTTCTGGGCGGCAAAAATAAGATTTTTACTTCCCTGAATGTTAACTTTTTTCATGTAGCGGCGGCTTTTTTTTCCGGTACGGGTTATGTCCATGAAATGATAAACGGTTTCAACTTCCTGGCAGGCGTTGAGAAGCTGTCTCTGTCCGAGGAGGTCACCTGAAATGAATTCAACACCTTCGGGGAGATCGTCGGGGCGGTACATATCGTAACACCTGACTTTTTTGCCCTTCTCAACCAGTTTGTTGAGTACTGTCTTTCCCAGCAGGGTGTTGCAGCCCGTTAGAAGAATCATTATAAGCCTCCGCGTCTATACAAAGTGGGATATGTTATATTGATAGGCAGGCTTCTCAATTCGTCAAGCACAATTGAGGTATATTTAGTATTTCGCACAACTCTGCATAGATGTCTTCATTGGAAAATTTTATAAAGAGTGATAATTACCGACAACTTTTAATTTATTAAAATTCTCACTGAGAGGGCGGGAGTCCCCAGGACTCCCGCCCTCTCAGTGAGAAAAATTGTATATTGTGAATAAAATATTAAAAAAAAAGATTTATTGCTTTGAAAAGTATCATGGTTTTGTTAAATTTAACAGTGTTATGTCTAGACGTTGCGTGAAACCTCTAAGAAAGCTGTTAAGAGGTTTCTTAGAGGTTTTAAAAATACATAAAGACGAAAAGAGACGAAAAGAGATGAAATTAAAAAAAAGAACAGCTGACTGTTTTTTGAAAATCCTTATGGTTTTTACGGCCCTTTTTCTGGTTCAATGTGATTCGCGGCAGGATATATTCTTCCCATTAGAGAATTTTACCGATGATCCCGTTTTTTCTCCTGTCGGAGGCACTTATAGCAGTGATCAAAGTGTGGCCATTTCATGCTCGACTCCCGGAGCTGCTATTTACTATACAACTGACGGCAGTAATCCTTCCGCTGCCTCTGCATTGTATACGGCAGCTATACCTGTAGCAGGTCACGGTACAGGTGATTCGATCAGGGCAATTGCGATTAGTCCGGGAATCATGAATTCAAATATAATTCAGAACAACTATCAAATAAAGTATGCAGCAGCTGATCCCGTATTAAATATTCCGGGAGGCCTGCATAATTCAGATAAGGTTGTCACAATTACCTGTTCTACACCTGGTGCGGTTATTTATTATACCACTGACGGTTCAACACCTACCGCGGCCTCAGCAGTATATTCGACAGCGATAGATGTATCGGGAAATGGGACAAACTGCACCTTGTCCGCTCTCGCTGTTGTCACGGGATGGACCGATTCAGCCGTTGTGTCTAATACATACAACATCAGGTATGTAATATATTTTGTTTCCGGTGATAAGATTTATATTTCTTCAAGTGATGGAGCTGTCTGGGATGATTTTGACAAGAGCGGCCTTTTAACCGGTATTTATGCCAGTGGAAATAAGATATTTACGGGGGGGGCCAATACTCTATATTATTCTCCCGATGGCGGAGTAACCTGGGATTCTAAAGCATATACAAGAGAAATGACAGATGTATATTTTCTAGGGAATACTGTTTATTTCTCCAATAATAACGGGGGCGGTTTAATGTATTCATCAACCAATGGAGATACATGGATGGGACCTTCACTGGGCGTCGATCAGAGAAGTGTTCAGGCAACTGGAGATATTTTATTTCTGTCTACCAATCAGGGAGTATACTTCAGCCGGGATGCCGGCAGTCCGGCTGTTTTTGTTCACTCATCCGGTCCGGTTGCGAGTCCGATAACCGTAACAGAGGGAATACTGAGTGATAATACTTTTGATGCCTGTGAACTTGGAGGAGATATTTATATTGCCAGTGACTCAGGAGTCTCGGTCTATCATACGGGTACACTGACAGTTGATAATTATACAGTTATTGAAGGTCTGGCGAGTAACCAGGTTAATGGAATCAGCTCAGACGGTACCATGATTTACGCGGCAACGGATGGGGGGTTATCAGTTTATAATGGTACGACATGGAATACCGTGATTTCATCGATAGTATGTAACCGGGTTCGGGCAATCGGGTCTGTGGTATATGCTGCAACAGATAATGGTATCTATATTTCCCGTGATCAGGGGGCAACCTGGACTAATTATTATGGTGGCTGTCCTGTCCTTGATATTCATGCCGCATCACGGCCCTGATAGGCAGGGTACAGGGCCTGACTATAACCACGGCACTGAAGGTATACCGAAACCTCTGGCGTGAAACAGTACTCCGATGACCTTAAGGCGAAGTTCTTCTTTCTTCTTTATAATGAAGAATTTTTCTCCCCGCCGGTCGTCCCGTGAAAGCAGAATCTCATCGGTGGTTAATTTAAGGATTTCTTTCTTCGGGACGGCATCTTTTTCTTCTTTATTCTTGTAGGCTCCCGTGTTGACCAGTACCGGGTAGCGCCGCGTACCGTTTGCCTCTATCAGCATGTCAGCAGCCGGGGCATTCGGGTAGGCCGCAGTGGTATCCTCGTCAGGAGGTTCCACGGCCAGTTCACGGCCCTGAAGTGTATACTGCCCCTTTTTGATACCCGCATTTACGGGGCGCTCTGAAATAATTCTATAGACCTGAAGGCCATCATTGGTCTTGACCAGAACCATGTTTCCTCTATTAGGGACTTGTCCTGGTGAAAGGGAGGCAATAAGGAGAATGTCCCCCTGTGCCAGTGAGGGAATATTTTCATTTCCCGTAACGCGGTGCAGGGAGAAAAATGAGAAGGTCACCCCGAGGGCAGCGAGGGTGAGAAGCGTGTTGAGCAAAATATATACAATAAGAATTATGGGGGAAGTTATCTTTTCTTCGGGAATTTCATTTTTTCCCTTCAGGAGAAGAGCTGACCTGATCGGGGAGTAGAGTGTAATGGCAAGGGCTAAGGCAATTGACAGAAGAAGGATCGCCATGGGGTTCATTTCCTGGTCGGCGGCCATTATTACCGGAAGTAAAAGAAAGGGAAGGGCCCGTAGAATCATCAGGACTGTGCCTGCGGATTTTTTCCCATAACGGAATTCTCCCGCCCCGGTCCAGAGCAGGGAGAGAATACATGCCGCGGCGGGTTTTCCCCTGCGGGTTTTTTCTGTTGATATAAATGAATTTGTCATGATTACAGGTATGACTCGATGAAGTCTTTAACTTCTTTTTTTCCGTAATAGACTCCGAAATGCCCTTCACAGAGGATGTCTGCCTCGAGGGAAAGAAGGTATTCCAGTGACTGGTTATAATCTTCCCGGTTAGAGAGAAGTACGTCGTTTAAGGGGCCGTGGACATCCTGCCCGAAAAGGATTGTCTTGTTGTCAGATACCATGGTCAGAACCGCAGACCCGGGGGAATGCCCGGGGGTGTGATGCATGGTGAGGGCTAAACTTCCGACATTAAAAATTCTTTTCTTTTCCTGTACCTTGATATCAACGGGCAGGGGTTTCATGAATGAGCCGTACCATGACGCGGCAGTGACATCGTTGTCTCCCTGTTCGAGAAAATCAGCGTCGAGCCTGTGGGCAACGAGCCGTGAACCGGTTCTTTCCTTCATTTCAGCGGCGCCCCCGGTATGATCATAGTGGCAGTGAGTGAGAAAAAGATACTCAATCGATCCGGGATCGACCCCCGCTGACCGGATGGCGCTGATAATCCTCTCGGTTGCGGCACCTGTTCCGGCGTCAACAAGGGCGGCGCTCGTATCGCCTTTAATCAGGTAGACTGCCGCATCGGATGAATGGGATATGCCGCTGCCCCCGACTTGAAAAATATTTGATGTTATGCTCATGTAATTCTCCTCAGGGGCATGAGCTTTTCAGAGTAGCGTAAAAATGTCAATTAATATTGGTTGACGTGACACGGAAAGTGTACCATTCTTGGAATGATTTTAAGATATTCACGGTACCGGAGAGAGTCAGTGGTTTTTCCGGTATTTTCAGATACTGGAGAGGACAGGGATAGTATAATGAGACATATCACCGGAAGGAGAAAATCGGCCCTTTTGCTGGCGCTGTTTCTTTTTATGATTTCTCCCGGCATTGTATTCACTAAATCGGCGCTGCAGTATACTGACGAAGGAAAGAACTACCTCCAGAGGGGAGATTACCGTAAAGCAGTCATCAGCTTTCGCAACGCCCTTCAGAAAAACCAGTCCCATTTCGAGGCCCTTATCGGAATTGGAGAGGCCTACTACCGTCTCGAAGCCCCCACGGAAGCACTCAGAGCCTATGAGCAGGCACTGAGGATAAAAGCGGCCTCTCCCGAAGCCCTGACAGGCATAGGTTTTATCATGGTCGAAATGGGGAACAGCCGTCGGGCCATAGAATACTTTAACCGCGCCCTGAAGGTATCCCGTGAAACCCTGGATGCTCACTACGGTCTCGCATGGCTTTATTATTCCATGGATAAAATGATCTGGGCGCGCCGAAAGGCCGAATATATTCTCGGGATGTCTCCTCTTCATTTTAAGACTCTGCTTTTAATGGCACATATCCTGAGCAGGGATAATGACCTCGAGGGGGCGCGAAAGTACGCCTGGAAGGCCATTGACTCGCAGCCTGAAATGACCGATGGCTACATTGCTCTTTCCCGCATCATGTTTCGTGATTTTACTATTACAGAAAACAGCGATTCCCGCGATGAGGCTCTGAAGGCCCTGCAGAACGCTTTAGTTATAAACAGCTCTTCACCTGATGCCAATAATTTGAAAGGAATCATGGAGTGGTATGGCGGCAGGTACAACGAGGCGGCAGGCTATTTTCAGAAAGCCCTTGAAGAAAAGGCGACTGCCCCTTTCATGTATTCTCTCGGTATCAGTCTTGACGGGGCGGGAAAGACCGATGAGGCCTTGAAGAGCTTTCTCCAGGCATTAAAGCTGAATCCCGGTGATGGTATTCTTCAGAGCCGCCTTGAGCAGTTCATGGTACTCCGTGATGTGAAGGTGGGGCATCCGGCCCGGACCATGTTCTTTCGGGAGAATTTTGATACGGGAAAAGAACGAATGAAGCAGAACCTTCCTGACGAAGCGGTACTTTATCTTCGCCGAACCCTTCTGCTCAATCCGATGAGCCGTGAGGCCCGGGAGCTTTTGATGGGATATTACGAGGCCCTCGACTATAACCGTTTTTATATTGATGAATTGAAAGAGCTGCAGCGTCTCTATCCCGGTATCAGTACCAGGGACCGTCTTACCGCGGCGGTATACAAGAGGCGCGACCGGATGTATCACCGTGAGGGATTTGCCGGCGATGATATTCCCCGGGATGTGCCCCGTATTCTGGTGCTTGATTTTCAGTCTGATGAGGGGGTCAGTACTCATCCGGATATCGGCAGGGTTCTCGCCTTTGATTTGACCTGGGCCCTTTCTCAGTTTGGGCGGCAGGTTCCCGCGCCGGTACGGCTTCGGGAAAAAGTATCAGGTCTTGCAATGACCCCGGCACATTTTGCCGGGACCCTTGACCGCCTTGAGGAGATGATAAAGAATAAGACCCTTCCTCCCTTCGAGTACCTTGTCTACGGATCCTGCAGTGAGCAGGGTGATTCTACTGCCCTGAAGGTAAAGTTGATGGATTTTAGAACCGGTGTAATAATGGGTGAGAGTGCCATGAAAGAATCGGGACGCTTTGCCCTTCCACGGCTTTCCCTGCGCATTGCCCGGCGTCTTTTTGCCATGGTGCCCTTCAGGGGCCGTGTTCTTAAACTGAAGGAAAAAAGTATTGTTGTAAACCTGGGGCTTTTTGACGGCCTTAAAAAGGGTGAGAAACTGGTGATTAACAAGATTAATCCGGGAAGCAAAAAGTATAGAATCTCCAAACGGTTGATTTTTACTGTTACTTCTATTGATACCCTGGTAGCAGAGGCGGTTCCCCTGAGGAGAGAAAACCTGCAGCTTATTAATTCACGGGACCGGGTTGAGGTGCTGAAAAAACGAAGGGCCCGGCTTCTTGAAGAGTAAGGGTGAGGAAGTTAAGGCTCCCTACTGGATATATATGCTCGAATGCACCAATGGAGCCTACTACACGGGAATAACTCTTGATCTGCCGCGGCGCTACCGGCAGCATGTTTCCGGCAAAGGGGGCGCCCGTTTTACCCGCGCCTTTAAACCGGTACGAATCGCCCAGTGTTGGAAATTCCCCGGATCACGGGGTGACGCTCAACGCCTTGAATATGCCCTGAAGTCACTGGACCGGAGTGAAAAGGAAGTTCTGGTAAGCGAACCGAAGCTGTTGAAAAAATATCTTAAGGATATTCCGGAAGCAAAAAAAATGAGGGTTTCGACAATACCGAAAGTAGATATGTAAAGGGGATTTATATTGAAGGCGCGACACCGTTGTCGCGCCTTCAATATAAATCCGTGCCTTCAATAAATACCGAAAATAAATTTAAAAAAACCTAAACGCTGAACAGACTTTCCGCAGTATTTTTCCCCGTTACCCTCAGGTAGTCATCATAGTCGACAAAAATAAGATCAGGAAGTTTTTTCCGGGTACGCATGACAATTTCATGTTTACCCCCCTTCGCGTCTTTGCTGGTGACATATTTTATCTCCCGTTCGCAGGAAGGGCATTTTGTCAGGTCTTTCAATTCAATGCCTATTTTTTTACACCCGGGGCAGTGGGCGTACCTGTCATCTACCATAATGATATGTTCTTTGATGTCATTGATGTCGATTTCTGACCAGACGCGAAGATAATCCATGGAATTCCCCTTATCTTGAAAAATTATAAGAGACATCAAGGTGGTCCCTGATGTCTCCTGAAAATCTATTAAAGTGCTTAATAAAATGCAATGAATTTTTTGAAAATTTCTATCGGTTGTAGTAACCCTCTATCTTTTGTAATTCTCTGCGGATTTTATTGTCTTTTTCATAAGCAATCAGGCGGCCAATGAGATTCGCGTATACTTTCTTTCGTGTAATGGGATTTTTTACGAGTTTTTGAAATCCCCCCTGGGATGTATATTTCAGTTCTTTAATAAGGACCAGGGCAGTCCCCCTGTTTCTTCTCGGGTCGGTGATGGCATTAATTAATACATAAAAAGACTGCTGCAGTCGAAGACCTTTTACGACCTTGTGCCTGCTATTGAGTCTTTTGAATTCCCCGGGATCCATTATTGAAAGCTGGTATGAATCTGCCGTGGTAAATACTTTTTTCAGCCATGCAGCGTTTTTTGTTGAAGCGGGCTTTTTGGCAGCGCCCTTCTCAAAATTACTTTTGATCCACTGAGCAAGCTGTGCCTGATTATAGCCTCCCTGGCGTCTTTTTCTAAATGATGATTCTATAATCGCCCCATCACTGATAACGCTGTAAGAATTATACGCCTTTCTGAACCGGTAGTCAAATTCCTGGTTATAGGGGATACTTCGCGTGTCAAAGGCAAAGGTAATATGCCTGAACCGGGCAGCCGCCTGAAAAAGGCTTCTCATGGCCGCCGGAAAGTCGCGGGCTCTTATATCAGTTCTTAAAAGAACAACCTTTTTACGGTCAAGTAGCGGCCGGTAATTGAAAGAGCTCACGGGGTAAATATTGGGGTACCGGGGGAGTTGTCTGACATGGGGATACAGATCGGCGGCCCATTTTTCAATTGACCGTTTCCAGCCTGCGAACCTGCTTTTTCTGCCGGTTCTTTCATAGAAATAGGTGACATGGGAGACGAGGTTGCTGTCTTTTATAAAGTAAATTTTCGGTGCGCCGAAACTTCCGTACCGTTCTAACAGGTATTTTCCGGCAGATGAAAACTGATGAACACGAAGGAATTTTGCCTGCCGGTACCGCCGTGCCAGTCCCTGGAAAGCCGGGAGGGCTTCTTTGTCGAGATGACACCCTGAAACGTAAAGAAAAACCATGTTGCTCTTCAATAGCATTTTTAAATCAGCGGTAATATCATTTTTTGACATGACCGTCTCTTCAAGAAATATATAGTTGGGGGCACTGAAATTGTCTGTTGAGGCGGCGCTGAGGTTCAGCGAGAAAAATATCAGAGTCGCGCACAATAGTGCCGGTTTGAATGGTATTTTAGCCATGAGAGGTTTCCTTCCTTTTCATTTTGATAATTCAGACAGGCCGCACCTTATTACCCGTATGTGTGGCAGTGGCATTATTGCAGTGGGAAAACAAAGAGGCCGGTACGATATATTGTATACTCTTTATTTGTTTCCTGTCTGTTGTTTTAATGTATACAGTTTGAATGAAAGGGACAACAATATTTTTTGAGAAGGAAGATTCAGCTTTTATGCAGTAACCGTGACTGTTCCGTTTTTCAGGGAAAAATGTTTTACCGCCTCACCGGGGTTCCGCTTGTAATACTCTTCAACCAGGGATATCATTTCAGGAATGGTTGAAACCTGATGAATTTTTGCAAAGAGGGCGTGGCCGAAGCGGGCATTCTTCGAGTAGTATGATGCAAAACGGCGCCCCCTGCTTTTGTGAAGCTCCGGGGGAAGCATGGTCTCAATATCAGAAAGCACAGTGGTGAATGTTTCTGCCACCGGAATGGTGAGGGTCTCTTCCCGTCCCTCAAGGAGGGCCCCGGCTACCTTGAAAATCCAGGGAGATTTTATCGCTTCACGGCCGATCATGACGGCGCTGCATGTTCCATTCTTCAGGTGTTCCACCGCAGCTTCGGGGCTTGTAATGTCTCCGTTGCCGATAACGGGAATTGAAACTTTTTTCTGCAGAAGGTCGACAAGACTCCAGTCTGCCAGCCTTTTGAAAGAGAGCATGGCGTAGCGGGGGTGAAGGGTGATGAAGTCAACCCCTTCCTCTTCAAACATTTTGCCGTAGTTGATTATTACCTCGGGCTCATGTTCAGTGAAACCGCTTCTCATTTTCACTGAGAGAAGTTTGTCTGTGGCCCCCCGGCATGCACGGATGATCTGTCGTGTCAGGTCAATGTCCTGGAGAAGACGGGAGCCCCAGCCCCTGATGCGTATATCCGGGGCGCTGCAGCCCATGTTGATATCGATGCCTGAACAGTTCCGCTGTGAAAGCTGTGCCGCCGCATCTCCCATTACTGCAGGGTCATTCCCGAGAATCTGGTAGATGAACGGGGCACTCGTTTCTTCTACCGCAAGCTTCGATTCATTGAAAAAGCCCCCCTTGCTGATCGCCGCGGCGCTGAGCATTTCTGAGAAAATAATCACCTCGGTGCCAAAACCGGTGATGGCGCGCCGAAGGGCCGGGGTCGTCACTTCGGCCATGGGGGCAAGGGCAAAGGGGTAGGGAAGTCTATCTATCATGAATTTACCACGTTGCGGTACTTTAAAACTTGTCAATGTTAATTTTCTGGTATACTCTATTGGTGTAGAGGCAATGGATGAAAGAAAAGATTCATTTACAGAAAAAACAGATTTTGCTGGTGGAAGACGATCCTTCAGTTCAGGATTACTTCAGGTTAATACTCCCTGAAGATGTTTTCATGCTGTATGTTGTGGATAACGGCACAGATGCTCTGGAATGCATTGAGGGAATAGACTTTGATATTATCATTCTTGATTATCGCCTCAAGGGAGACCTGAACGGTATTGATGTGCTGCGGCAGTGCCGTGACAGGACATCAGCGCTGATTTATTCCAATACCGGAAGCCCTGAGCACGCGGCGAAGATGGCCCTCCTGGGGGCTGACCAGGCCCTGCATAAAAATTCCTACCTGCTTCATAAGGCCCTGGGGCTTGATGCTGACCATCCATTCAAAAAGCGCCGGGGGCATGTTGATTCGGCACTTGAAGATTCCCGGTCTGTCGGCTAGCTGTTTTTCTCACTGCATAAATGCTTGACGTGAAATGAATAATGGACGAAAAATAGCTTTGATGTGAAATATTTGTGTGGCATGAGAGATATAAGCGTGTTGCTTTTTTTCAACAGCCATAAACTGGAGACTACATTGGAATTAAAACGTCAGCTGGGTCTTGTAACAGCGATTTTTATCATAATAGCGGATGTTATCGGAACGGGAATTTTCGTTACAACCGGTTCGGTCCTTGGAATGACCGGAAACGCCTTTATCGTGCTGCTTCTCTGGGGAATCGGGGGCATTGTTGCCATAACCGGCGCCCTCTGTTACGCTGAACTGGCGGTCATGTGGCCCGATGACGGCGGTGAGTATATCTACCTGAAAAAGATCTTCGGTATGCTTCCATCGTTTTTGACGGGTTGGATTTCCCTGGTGGTTGGCTTTACCGCGTCAGTTGCCATTTCCTCTTTGACCCTGGTCTGGTACCTGAGCGAATTCTGCCAGATCGCCTTTCTTGCTGATCCGGTTTACCAGAAGGTTCTTGCCGCGGGACTGATTGTTCTTTTCGGCATCATTCATATCTACGGCGTAAAACAGGGAAGCTTTCTTCAGAACGGTCTTACGGTATTGAAGCTGCTTATTGTTGTTTCATTTATCACCTTTGGGTTTGTCTACGCCGACTGGTCACAGGCTGACCGTCTGACCATGGCCTACAGCAGCGGGGGAGGGAAGTCAATCACTGATTATGGCCTGGTACTTCTCCTTGTCATGTTTGCCTATTCCGGCTGGAACGGGGCAAGCTACATGGCCGGAGAGATAAAGAATCCTGAAAAGAACCTGCCCCGGGCAATGTTTTTCGGCACACTGCTCATTACCTTCCTCTACATACTTTTAAATGTCGTATATATTATTTCAAGTCCCGGTACTGACCTGTTGGGAAAGCATGCCATCGGCGCCATTGCCGCGGGGAATCTTTTCGGAACCGCCGGGGCGTCGATGATTACTCTCGGCATTGCCCTGATTCTTCTTTCTGCGGTTTCGGTTCAGATGATGATCGGTCCCCGGGTTTACTATGCCATGGCAAAGGACCGGATGATCTTTCACAGCCTTGAACGGGTCAACCCCCGGTTTTTGACCCCTGACCTTGCAATTATTATCCAGACCTGTATTGCCGTTGTCTATGTCATGATCGGGAAAAATAATATTGAAGCCCTTCTGATTTACATGGGCTTCTCTCTAAATATTTTTCCCCTTCTCTCTGTAATTGGTCTGATGATTATGAGAAAAAGGGAGCCTGAACTTGAGCGGCCCTTTAAGGTTCCTTTCTATCCTGTTGTTCCCCTCATTTATATTGTTTTGACCTTTTCGATGATGGTTGCCGCCCTGGTCAACTGGACTAAGACCAGTCTTTTTGCCTGCGGGGTTGTGGCTGTGGGTGTGGTTGTTTATTTTATATGGCAGAAGATTTTAAGCATAAAGGGAGCCGATAGTGAATAATATGGGGGGGGGAAGTAAAGGCGGTACCAGGAGGAGACTCACGGTTTTTTGCACAGTCGGGGTGCTCCTCTTCGCCGGATTATTTTTTCTTCCCCATCTTCATGCCTTCGAAAGAATCTCCCTCGACAGCAACAGCTGGTTGATCAATGAGGGCTTTCAGCCTGAATGGACAGCAGAAGAATTCGAAGCTCCTGAAGACAGCACCTGGATTAAACGCCCCGGGGGAAGTTATCAGCGGATTCTTGACATCGCCCCGGGCCCCAAAAATGAACTGAAGACCTGGACATTTATAACCTGGTTTGATGCCCCTGCTGAGATGATCGATTACCCGAATGCCCTGGGCCTTCGTCTTCCCGGAATCGGTGAAGCCTGGCAGATCTATATAAACGGAAAAATGATAGCCGATGAGCATTTCCTTGATGAAAAAGGGAATATCCGTATTAACCGGACTGTCCGTGGAACTACAATTAATTTTTCAGGACATGTCTTGAAAGAGAAGAATAATCTTCTCGCCTTTAAAATCACCGGTCACACAAGGTTCCGTAACACGGGGCTCTACTATTATCCCGGATATGAAATTGATGATTTCAAGCGAATGGAGAGGAATCATTCTGAGATGATGGTTCTGGTTCTTTTGGGCCTTTATCTTCTTGCTTCAATGTACCACCTTGTGCTATTCTTGAAGAGAAAAAAAGAGAAGTATAATCTTTATTTCGGAAGTATGGCGTTTTTCGTTGTTATTTACTTTTTAAGTCGTACTGATTTCATTCTCCATCTTGTTCCGGCCGCTGACATTGTGCATATTGTTGAGATCATCTCACTTTTTACCCTCTTCCCGTTTCTTATTGCCTTTGTAGAACATCTTATTTTTTCAAAGGTTTCAAAATTTACAAAGATATACGCGGCTTTCTGGGGTATTGTAATTATAGCCGTTCCATTTGTTCCCATGTCATATACTGACTATATCATCCAGGCCTGGCAGGGTATTGCATTGCTTGTCGTTGGGTACTTTCTTTATCTATTCTACAAGGGATACCGCGCCGGAGTGCCTGAAGTAAAACCGATGCTTGCGGCAATCTTAATTCTTTCTGTTACCATTACTTTTGATATTCTTGATTTTATTTTTTTTCACACCGGTTTTGCCTTTTCAAAGTATGGGACCCTGGTTGCGGTAATCGGCACTGCCATTATCCTGGCAAACAAGTTCATGCGGGTTTACAACGAGGCGGAAGACCTGAATGTGAACCTTGAGCTGCGGGTTAAAGAGCGAACTGATGAGCTGCAGCAGACCCTTAAGACCGTTGAAGACCTGAAAGAAAAGCAGGATGGAGACTACTACCTCACTTCACTTCTCATGGCGCCCCTGGCCCGGAATGATGTCTCAAGCAAAAATATCCGGGTAGAGAGCCGGATGCAGCAGAACAAGTCCTTTGAGTTCAGGGGAAAGACCAATGAAATCGGCGGTGACCTGAATATAGCCACCAGTATATCCCTTCATGGGAAAAAGCATATTGCCTTTCTGAACAGTGATGCCATGGGTAAATCGATTCAGGGGGCTGGCGGGGCTCTTGTGACCGGGGCAATCTATAACGCCTTTCTGAACCGTTCAAAGCTGGTTAATCCCTATCAGCGTCTCTTTCCCGAATTATGGCTCCGGGACTGTCTTCTGGACCTGAGCAATGTTTTCAGCATTTTTAAAGGAAGTATGTTCACCTCTCTCTGTATGGGGCTGGTTGATGATGAAACCGGTTTTGTCTACTATGTGAACGCAGAACATCCCCTCATGGTTCTCTACAAAGAGGGGAAGGCAACGTATCTTGAAAAGGATATTGTTCTTCGTCGTATCGGCATGGAATTTGAAGAGGAAGACGTTATCATCAAAACCTATCAGATGAAACCGGGTGACCAGTTGATTTCCGGGTCTGACGGGCGGGATGATATTTTTCTCGGGGTCACCGATGAAGGGGTAAGAATTCTTAATGATGATGTTGAGGCTTTTCTCAATCATGTAGAAAAGGGAAGGGGAGACCTCAATGATATCTATACGAGTATTCTTGAACAGGGATCGCTGACCGATGATTTTACGCTTCTTTCAATAGCCTACAGCCCCGATGAAGCGATCAACTCTATGAAGTACCGCACTGCCCATGAGCTTCCCGATGAGGTTCATGCTTTAATAAAAAAAGCCAAAGCGGTCTCTGAAAAGGGAAACCGAAATGAGGCCCTTTCCCTGCTTCGTTCTGCAAAGGAAAAAAGCGGTGGTCATTCGACGGTTCTTCAGGAAATCATAAAGGTATATGTGCGGGACAGTAAGTTCGACCTTGCCTCTGAAATCTCAGAGCAGTTTTCCTCGGATAATCCCCATGATCATGAGCTGCTTTATCTGACTTCCTATTCGATGAAAATGAAGGGAGAGTACGGCACGGCTGCGGATTACGGCGAACGTTTGAGGCTTCGAAAGCCGGGCATTGCTAAAAATCTTTTTAATCTCGCGGATACCTACCGGCTCATGGGCAGCCCCGTAAAGGCACAGGAAGTTCTTCACCAGGGACTCTCGATTGAAAATGATAATGCCTATGCCCTGAGACTGAAAAAGGCCCTCGAGAATACACCCCATTAAAAGTTGAAAGTCGCAAGTTTAAAGGTACAAGTAACAAGTAACAAGTAGCAGGTTGAAAGCAGCCATTACGGCAGAAAACCCCGGATACAACAAAAGGCGAGGAAACGCATCCTCGCCTTTTGTTGTATCCGGGTACTGCTTGTAACTTGTTACTTTATTCTTGTCACTTTCAACTTGTACCTTGCTACTTTTTCCGGGCCGTTATCAGGTTTGATTCTCCCTTGCGGTAATCATATCCGTAACTGAAAGGAAGAACGCCGGTAGATTTTTTCTTCATTGCCAGCTTCAGGTCTTTTTGAGTCCGATGCCCAAAGAGGGGAATCGGCCGGTCGTACACACCGTGAAATGAAACTGTCCATCTTGAAGAAGGAAGATACCTGAGGGGCACCCCTGAATCATCCTGAACAATGAAGCTGCTGGATGAAAGCACCGCTGCCCGGACCTTTGTAAACTTTATTTTATCATTGTGCATCAGGTATGATGCTGACTTGAGAAAGGTAGTATAGGGCCCTCCCGCCTTGATGTAGGGGAGAAATTGCGGTGAATGCTTTGTAACGGCATAATCAATAACATTGAGCATAAAGTAGCGGACCTTCTGAAGTCTTCCGTTTCCTTTTTTAAAGGTTACTTCTATGCCGGGTATGCGTCGTGATGCCGGGGGATGTTCCCATTTTATTTTATGGTCAGAGGCTCTTCCCTGTACGAGGCTTCCCGCGGAATTGATGGCCACACGGCGGGCGTCGACAATAGTATAATCATTGAGAGAAAGAAAAATGAATATCAGGCTGGCAACGCCGTTTAAAGATTTGCTGCCCAGCTTTTTTTTCATTCCCTTGGTTCTGAAAAAGTTGACCCGCAGAATAGTGTTGAGCGAACTCTGGACGCCGTTCATGCCTTTGTGTATTTGTGCTGTCGACATGTTGTAGGGATTGGGAATTCTTCCCGGTTGTTCAAGGCCGAACATGGTATAGCTCTTTTTGTTGGGGAAAAATGCCAGCACATTGCCCACATCAGGGCCGCTGAATGGATAGAGAACATTGTCGGGGCTTGAGGCGGGCTTATGTGACAGCCACCATCTCTTCATTTTGTTAAGGTTCGGTTTTTGAAAGCGGTTAAACCCGGTTTGAATTTGACGACGGTATGAGCGGTAATATGATGAGGTGGTATATTTTTTAAGGGCAGATCGGGAAGGAAGTTGTTTTCCTGCCAGGAAAAGCGCCGTGTCGTTATAAGTGCCTGCGGCCTCAACTGCGGTCCGGGGCATATTAAAGGCGCTGCTGATACAGATAAGCATGAAAAAGAGGGGAATTATTGCTGCTTTTTTCTTTATTAAAGGAAGAATTGTTTTCATTAGCTGCTCCATGGTGTAATGTTCGGGACTGGAAGTCCACGGATGAATAATACAGGCGGCGAGAAGAATTCTTTTGTCAAGCTATATATTTTTCTTGACTAATGTGAACAAGGCCATATCGTACCACATCATAAATAAGTTATACATGGAAGTGAATTACATGAAATACCGAATAGTTTTTTTGCTTATCAGCACCCTTCTGCTTTTTGCCGGATGCGTCAAGGCACCGGAAAGCGTTACCAGGGCAATGATGAAAATTGACCTCTCAATTGTTGAAAATAAGGAAGTCTACAGTATCACTTTTGCCGGATTACTCGAAAATGTGAATAACGATACGGCTTTTCTTGATGTAAAGGGAACAGTTGAACTTTTTGATCCCGCTGTCGGAAAGACCGTGGAATCCTTTGATTTTACTCTTCCTGAGGTTCTTCCCTTCGGAGAAGGCGAAATACTGGTGAAAAAAATCCGGACAGAAAAAGAAATAACTCCTCTCCTTGAGCTTTTTGAGGTTGAAAAGGAAAAACTTGTCAGTGGTGAGTCGGGACCCGGGATGAATATAGACCAGAAAAATATCCGTTTCAAAAACCTTGAATATAGAAAAGAAAATATTATCACCCTGCTGAAGGAAAAAATATGAAGAATTTTGATGACAGTAAACTCTATTTTTATTTTGCCATTGTAACCATTGTGCTGGCCCTGATTTCCGGTGGCATTTCAGGCTATTCAAAGGTATTTGTTGAAAAAAAGATTGTTTCATTGTTGAGCGAAGACAAGGACGTCGATAAAGCATACAAAAAAGCCTATATCGAGCTGAGAAATCCCCAGCTTTTTGCCCTCTATGAGCACTTTGATGGAAGTGCAGATATTATTAAAAAGATTCTTCCTTACTTTGATGCCAAGATATACCACGGACATGCCATGGTGCCGGGGGAAACCGGTGATATTATGTATTTAAACCAGCTTCTTGACCGACGTCAGCGGGGAGCCCGTATTGGCTTTAAAAGCGCGATATTTCTGCTGATCCTTACGGCGTTTTCAACGATTATGTTTTTTGTCGAACGAAAACAGGCAGCTGCCTGATCTAACCTGAAATATTAAACAGCAGAAGAGGGGGTGTTCCAACAGGACCGTCCCCTCTTCTGCTGTTTAGCTCTTGACTCTTCTTTCGAAATAGTTCATAGTGATAAAAATATTTAAATCGGACCTTTAAATGAGTAAAAGAATACTTGTTATAGATGATGAAGAACATATCTGTACTTTTTTTACCCGCCTTCTGGGCCGTGAGGGGTATACGGTAATAACTGCCGGCAATGGTCAGGAAGCCCTCAATATTCTTGAACATCAGGCGGTCAACCTGATCATTCTTGATATGAATATGCCCCTCATGAATGGTCTCGAGTTTCTTCATAAAAACAGGGATGAAGAATATTCAAAGGTTCCGGTTTTGATGATGTCGGGAAGCCAGAATATGGATCATCGTATTGAATCCTATCAGCTGGGGGTTTACGACTTTATCCGTAAGCCGGAAGAGACTGAGGTTCTCCTGAAGCGTATTGAAAACGGCTTGAAAATAGGCGAGATGAAAGATTTTAATGATTTTATTAAAATTGAGCTTCTCATGGCCCAGAAGCTTCAAAAGTATCTTTTTCCCGAATCAAAACTGGTCAGCGGACCTGTTGAGGCGATAAACTGGTGCCGCCCCCTGTCGGATATAGGCGGAGATCTCTATGATTATGTATTGCTGAGAAACGGGAAGGTTCTTTTTCTTCTGGCAGATGTCTCGGGTCACAGTATTTCAGGGGCTATTTTTACCGCTATTGTGAAAATGATTTTCAGAAATGCTTTGAAGGAAAGTCTTATTCCCTGTGAAATACTTGCCTATATGAACAGCGAGCTGGCGGAGAATCTTCCTGCAGAGTCATTTGTAACTGCCTTCTGCTGTCTCCTCGATCCTGAGGCGGGAAAACTGATTTATGCCAACGCGGGGCATCCCCAGCCGATGCGTATTCGAGGGGGAAAAGTTTTAAAACTTCCTCACAATGATCCTTTTCTCGGGCCGATAAAAAGCGCAGAATTTATCAATAATGAAATAAATCTTGAGCCTGGAGATCAGATTTTTCTTTTTACGGATGGTGTTATGGATGTTCTTGATTTCAAGGATAACCGTATCGGTCAGGATGATCTGATGGAAATCCTGGTGAACCAGACCCTCTCCCTGGAGGAAAGGAGTGATGCTGTTATTGAGCTTTTGTCTGATGATGAAATCATTAAGGTTGACGACTGCACTTTTATGATGGTTAGGTATTCTGGTGAATGAGATGAGGGAGCCGAACAGGAGAATACTAGTTGTTTCTGACAGCCATGGCAATCATGTAAGGCTGCAGAGGATTATTGATGAAGCTGGTGATTTCGATTTTCTGGTTCATTGCGGCGATGGTGCCCCTGACCTTATGCACGTTGATGTTCCTGCAGGTATTCCCGTCGTAAAGGTTGCGGGGAATGTCGACCTTATGCGGCCCGTTGATCTGGAACGCCTTTCTGAATTTACCTTTTCTGGAAAAAAAATAATGGTTGTTCATGGCGATATGTACAGTGTTCAAAAGGGCTTCAAGTCTCTTTTGCGGGAGGGGAAGTCCCGGGATGCCGAGGTAATATTTTTCGGCCATACCCATATCCAGTTTACAGGAGTAAAGAGTCCCCTGCTTTTTAATCCAGGGGCTGCAAACAGCGGATCGTATGGAATTGTTGAAATAGATCAGGGGGGCAAACTGTACTGCAGTCATTACTGCCTTGCATAAAAAAAGAGACGGCATGCCGTCTCTTTTTTTATTTATATCAGAAAGCCTTTAGCAGCCTTCAGAACTTTCTTCCGGTGTTTTGTCTTTATCCATGTCAGTCTCTTCAGGAGTCTCCTTCTGATCTTCTTCTTTCTTTGATGACTTTTGTAGAAGTTCTCCCGCCATGTCCTTAAAAATAGATGTTGACTCGGATTCAATTTTTTTAATCGCTTCTTCAGCTGCCTTGTATTTGGCACTGCCCGGTTCTCCCTTTGCCAGTACTGCTGCTTCTCTTTCAAAGTCCAGGGCTTCTGACATCAGGTTCTCGTCACCGCTGAATCCGTTTTTGACCCAGTGCTTCGTGACCCATTTGTCATTGATTTTGCCGACATGAATCTGCACCCAGTCTGCCTTTTCGTCGATGACAAAACCGATGGTACCCTTCGGAATAATCGCCCAGACTCTGGCAGCTGCATTATTTCTTACCCTGGCTTTTGTGTCTTCTGTGAAAACAACCGGGCGGTCGGCCAGAGCATCAGCTTTCACATAGCCTTTCTTTTCTGTTGAGAGTTTGATAGAGGCAAGGGTGACTGTTTTGGTTTTTATTGTGACATCTTCCTGTCCGATAAGATCTACCGGTTCAGCCTTGTCAAGGGTTGCAAGCCAGGTCTTTAGTTCTTTGTCTGTATATACGGCAATTCGGTACCGGGCATATTTTTTAGTCAGAACGATATCCGCGGCTCCTTCTTCCTTCCCCTTTTTACATCCCCCTATTGCTACTGCAAATATAAGAGTGCATAATAATAATTTTTTCATTTTTCCTCCTGTCTGGATTAGTATGATTAAAGGTTAAGACAGAGAAAGAGTCATTTGTCAAGTATATTGGTGTTTTTCCTGTTGGAGTAGATGATGTCGCCGTGACGGTCTATCCTTTTGTAAAGGCGCCGGACAGTATTTTTGTAGTTATTTGTCCCGCGATAATAATACATAATGCGGTTCACATATTTCACCGTTGATCGTATCGGGGGGATGGCGTTGTGCCTTTTTACTCTTCCGAGGCCCGCGTGATAGGCGGCGAGGGAGAGGGGGATGTTGTTTTTAAAATATTTTAAAAGCATTTTCAGGTGCCGGGTGCCGGCCATGATATTTTCTTCCGGGTCGAGGGGGTCTGCAATGTCGTACATTCGCGCCGTATCCTGCATCAGCTGCATAAGTCCCATGGCCCCTGCCACTGATACTGCATCGGGGTTAAAATCAGATTCGACCTTTATCAGACATTTCACCAGGTAGGGATCAATGCTGGAATGATGGGCATATTTATTGATAAGCCCGTCGAATTTTGTGGGGGGAAGTTTTTTTGCTCTTTTTGCTCCAGGCCGGTTATAATAGGTGATGTTACCGTCCCGGTCTATTTTTTTCAGAATTATGGATTCTGCGGATTCAGGCATAAGAAAGAGAACTGCTATTAGGACTGCCTGTGTAACCCTGAGTGGAATTCTAAACATTTTCATGGCTATAACATACTGGTTCATGATTCAACCTTCAATCAAAAAAGGATAATAAACAGCAATAACTGCTTTTATCTCTCAGTGTATTGTTCTTACGCCGGAGTTACACAATAAAAGGGGAAATAGAAAGATTTGCCAGAAAGGGAGAAAAATTTCTTATTGATTAATATTTAAATTTGTGATAGAATTAGAGTCTGTTCTGTGAAAGTGACTGATATGTACAGTCAAAATACCGCTGATGCCAGGCCTTCTGCGCCGTTACTGCTGAATGTGCTGCGACGAGACAGGATCGGAGATGTGCAGAAATATTCTTTTCAGGAGTTTATTATGGGAGATGCAGAGATACTTGCTGTCTTTATCGATGAGGCCCGTGAAATAATCCAGAACCTTGAATCAGATATAGTAAAACTGGAAGAAGATTCAAGCAATGAAGAGACGATTAACCAGGTGTTCAGGTACTTTCATACCCTGAAAGGAAGTTCGGGTATCGCCGGGGTAACCAGTGTTTATGAATTCACCCACCGCCTTGAAAACCTTCTCGATGATGTGAGGGGCGGAGATCTCGCGGTAACGGATAAATTGATCGACCTGATACTTGACAGCATCGACTGGGTAAAGGGTGAAATCAATATGAGCGATGAAGTACCTGAAAACCAGGATGAGGTCAGGGCCAACCTTCTTGAGCAGATCAACCTTTTTAAAGGGATTGATGAATCAAATATTACATCCCTGGCGACACAACCGGTAGTCAAAGGTATCAGTACGAACCGCTTTTACCGGGTAAAGATCAGCCTGAGGGAAGATATTTTTCTCTTCGGCATAGACCCGATGCTGCTCATTGAAGACCTCCTAGCAATGGGAGACCTGGTTACCAAAACCGTTGACCGGTCAGGAATTCCCGCATTTGAGAAAATGGATCCTGAAATATGCTACATCTCCTGGGATATAATTATAAAGAGTCGCAAATCGATTGATGCAATCAGGAATGTTTTTCTTTTTGTTCTTGATGATGATAACAGAATCAGTATTGAAGATGTTACTGACAAGTTCAGTGAAACTGAGAGTGGTGATATTCTTACCGAAGAAGTCAGGATCGGAGACCTTCTCGTAAAGAAAGGCATACTCTCTGAAGAGGCCCTTGATGAAGTGATATCCATTCAGGATGATGGAAAACTGCTTTTGGGAGATATTGTTGTAAAGCAGGGGCTGGCTACTGAAAAACAGGTGACAGAAGCCCTCCAGGAACAGGAACAAATTAAGAAAAAAATCGAAACCAGTACTATCCGTGTTGATACCACTAAACTTGATAACCTTATGAACCTTCTTGGTGAGATCGTTATCGGTCAGTCAAGTTTAACCCGGGTGTCAGAAGAGATGGAAGACGAAATCGGCACCCGCATAAAAAGCGCAATTCACAGTGTCGATCGCGTAACGAGAGAGTTCCAGGAACAGATCATGGCAATCCGCATGATTCCTGTCGGGCCGACCTTTGAACAGTTCAGGCGATTTGTCAGGGACAGTGCTCACAGCATGGGTAAGGAAATTAGTCTTGCCATAGAAGGGGGAGAAACGGAACTCGACAAAACTGTCATTGAAAAGATTGGAGACCCCTTAAAGCATATGATTCGTAATGCCATTGACCATGGTATCGAAGATAAAAAGATCCGCGAGAAGGCAGGAAAGCCCGCGAGCGGTAATATTACCCTGCGCGCGTTTCACCAGGAGGGGAATGTTTTTATCGAAATTGTCGATGATGGCGGTGGTATCAGTGTTGAGAGGGTTCGTGAAAAAGCAGAGGGGCTTGGTCTGATTAAACCTGATGAAGAAATTACAAAAGAAAAACTTTTCTCTTTTCTTTTTAATCCCGGTTTCTCAACTGCTGCTAAAATTGGTGATTTGTCCGGCAGGGGAGTCGGCATGGATGTGGTAAAAACCAATATTGAAAGTCTTCGGGGAAATGTAGAAATACGTTCAGAAGAAGGCCGGGGGACAATCGTAAGAATAAAGCTTCCTCTCACCCTTGCCATCATAGACGGTATGCTTGTTTCGATAGGTAAGTATACATATATTATTCCTCTTCTGTCTGTTCTTGAATCTATTCGCCCTAAAAAAGAAGAAATAAAAACAATTGAGGGTAAGGGGGAAGTTATACTCGTCCGCGGGGAATATGTTTCCCTGATTCGCCTCTATGATGTCTTCGGTGTTGAAGCGGAGCATCAAGATCCTTCAAAGGGGCTGGTTGTTATTGTTGAATCAGGGACAACCAGGGTAGGACTGCTTATTGATGATCTCCTCGGGCAGCAGCAGATTGTTATTAAAAGTCTCGATAATTTTATTACCACAAGCCGGGCGGTATCAGGTGCAGCAATTCTTGGGGATGGAAAAGTGGCGCTGATCATAGATATCTTCGGCCTGGTTGAAGATATAATACAGTAGGAGGATTGTATGGTACTTGAAGAAGAAATGCTTGGTGTAAAGCAGGCGGCTGTTTTCTATGAACTTCTCAAAAGTGAAATGGAGAAAGAAGGTGAAATTATTATAGATTTTACCGCCGTTGAGCGAATTGATATTTCGATCATACAGATCCTTGTGGCGGCGGGCCGGGAGATGCAGAACCAGGGGAACATATTAAAGCTGAAAGGCGTCTCTGAAACTGTTAAAGAACAAATGAGTATGTGCGGGTTAAGGACATGATTCCCGACTTTGGATGTCTATCCTGGAGGAAAAAATGAATAAATACATTATGGTAATTGATGATTCTCCCACTATCAGGGTCAGTGTTGAATTTGCGATTAAATCTCTCGGTTTTCCCGTACAGCAGGCGGAAAACGGAATAGACGCACTGAGCAAGATAAAAAAAATAAAGGAGGAAGGAAACGATGTTCAGCTCTGTGTCTGTGACGTGAATATGCCGGAAATGGACGGAATTACTTTTATAAAAGAATTCAGAACCATCGATAAGTTTACACCGGTTATAGTTTTGACAACAGAATCTGAAGAGGGGAAAATTCAGCAGGGAAAAGAAGCAGGCGCTTCAGGCTGGATTATAAAACCCTTTCAGCCCAATGAACTGGTTGAAGTCGTAAAGAAGTTCGTTCGGGCGTGACGGGAAAAAGTATTTACGGAAACATATTGATGATAAAAAGCGATTCCAGTAAATTTGATCGTCCCCTGTATATTCTTTATCCAGGCGATTTTTTTGCATCGAAAGAAAACTGTGTTCTTGGTACTGTTACCGGTTCATGCCTTTCTGTATGTCTTTATGATGCGGCACGCGGTCTAGGTGGTATGGGGCTTTTTGTTGTACCCGGTGCAATGGGGACTGAAGGGATTATTACTGATGAAATTGCACGAGTAGGTGTTTTGAATATGGAATACCTTATGGGTGAAATTGTAAAACTCGGAGGAGATCGTCGGTACCTGAAAGCAAAAATATTCGGAGCGGGATATATAGACGGGGGCACATCAACAGAATTGTCTCAGAATAATATCCGGTTTATCCATGAGTATTTTAATTTTGAAAAAATATCTATTGAAAGAAGCGACCTCGGCGGTGAATTCAGACGGAGACTTTATTTTACTCCAAAGGAAGGTTCCGTATACAGGCAGATACTAAAGAATAATGAAGAGTCTTCTGAATTTGTTGCCCTCGAAAAGGAATATATAGACAGCGAATTCAGAAACACGGAAAGAAAAGGGAAGGTTCTTCTTTTCGAATGAAGGAAATAGAGAGAGATGCAGCAAATTCAAATCGCAAACCATGAATTTAATGCTTTTAGAGAACTGATATATAATGAAACAGGAATTAAATTATCAGACCTGAAAAAGGCTCTTGTGCAGGCGAGAATTTCCCGCCGCTGCAGGGTTTTAGGCATTCAGACTTTTAAAGAATACCATGATTATCTGCTTGATCATTATAATATTGAAAAAATTGAATTTATTAATGCGATCACTACCAATAAAACAGATTTTTTTCGTGAAAATAAGCATTTTGATTTTATGAATAAAGTTATACTTCCTGATTTTGAAAAAAGCGGGAAAAATAAACTTAGAATCTGGAGTGCCGGATGCTCAACAGGCGAAGAGCCTTACACTATTGCCCTCACGCTGCATGAATACTTCAAAAACAAGAAAAAACCTGATATAAAAATACTGGCCACCGACATTGATACAACAGTACTTGAAAAAGGACAAAATGGTATCTATAAGACTGATGCCATGGAAGGTGTGCCGCTTTATATCTTAAAGGAATATTTTTTCCGCGGCAGGGGAGAGAATGAGGGTCTCTTTAAAGTAAAGGATGTATTAAAAAAATATATTACCTACAGAAGACTCAACCTGATGGATAAACAATTTCCGATGAAGGGAACCTTTGATATTATTTTCTGCAGAAATGTAATTATATATTTTGAAAAACATGACCAGGCCATTTTATTTGAAAAAATAAAAAAATATTCAGATGCCGGGGGATGGCTTTTTATCGGGCATTCAGAGAATATCTCAAATATTGCAGATGGCTATAAACTTGTTGGCAATACTATTTATCAAAGGGAGGAGTAAAAAAGAGATGCATATAAGACATAGTATTAAATATAACAAGCCTATCAAAATAATTCATCCCGGCGAGTATTATGTTTCATGTGAAAATGAACTGATCGGGACTCTTCTCGGGTCCTGCGTTGCTGTCTGTATTTTCGATCCGGTGACCGGGATAGCGGGTATGAACCACTTTATGCTGCCCGGGAGAATATCTAGCAGTGATATTTTTGCTGACCGTTCAGCCCGGTACGGAATTACCGCGATTAATGAGTTGATTGCCGCCATGGAAAAGAAGGGAGGCGTTAAGTCACATTTTACTTCCAAAATATTCGGTGGGGGTCATATGATAAAAACGGAAAAAAAAACTACCACTATTCCATTAGATAATATTCGCCTTGCCAGGGTCATGATGGAAATGGAAGATATACCGATTGAAACTGAAGATGTGGGAGCCCATTATACCCGAAAGCTTCTCATGGATGCACACAACGGAAAGGTCTTCCTGAAAAAAACCACCCGTGAAGATGTTCTGAATACGGTAACAGAAAGAGAAAAAGAATTTGTGAAAAGGAAGTACCGCAATGAAAACTATTAAGGTGCTGATCGTCGATGATTCAGCGGTTATGCGGAAGTTTCTTACGGAAGTTCTTTCGAAATCTCCAAAAATAGAGGTAGTGGGAACTGCCATAGATCCTTTTATAGCGGTGAATAAACTTAAGTCCCTTGCCCCTGATGTGCTGACCCTGGATATTGAAATGCCAAAAATGGATGGTCTTACCTTTTTGTCAAAGCTTATGGTTGCCAGTCCGATGCCGGTGATAATGGTCAGTACCCTGACAGAAAAGGGGGCCCGGCAAACAATCAGGGCGCTTGAGCTTGGGGCTGTCGACTTCATGCTGAAGCCTTCTCTTGATGATGAAAGATCAAAGGCTGAGTTTTCTATCGGTATTATTGAAAAGGTTTTGTCGGCATCTGAAGCTAAGGTGAAAAAGAAAAGCCGGCCGGCGCGGCCTGAGCTCGAAGTCGATGAAAAATATACCGCTGATGTGATACTGCGTAAAAAAAAAGCAGCACCTGCGGGTTCCGCTGCAGATAAGATTATAGCCATTGGAGCCTCTACAGGGGGCACTGAGGTGATTGATTCGATTCTTTGCGGCCTTGATGAAGATGTACCCGGCATTGTCATCACACAGCATATGCCGGAAAAATTTACCGAAGCCTTCGCGAACCGGGTTAATACTAAAACGCCTCTGCTGGTAAAAGAAGCTGAAAAGGGCGACCGCCTCTATCGGGGAACCGCCCTTGTGGCTCCCGGTGGAAAGCATATGATACTCAAGGGAAGCCGTGAAGGATACTATGTTGATATCAGTGACGGTCCCCCGGTAAACCGACATAAACCTTCGGTGGATGTCCTGTTTCGGTCTGTAAACCAGGCGGCGGGAAAACTCGCCACGGGTATTATCTGCACCGGCATGGGTAATGACGGCGCGGCGGGGCTTCTTGAAATGAAAGAGGCTGGATGTTATACCATCGGGCAGAATGAAGATTCATGCGTGGTCTACGGCATGCCGAAAGAGGCTATGAAGCTCGGGGCGGTTGAACGTGAAATGGATGTTGAAGGTATCATTCAATATATTAAGTCCGTTAAATAGGTGTAACGATTACAGGTGTGGTTTTAGCCGGCAGGCGGGGGTTTTTAATTTTAATGTGAAGGCGCGAATTTTTTAATTTGAAGGCGCGAAAGCGCTTTCAAATTAAAAAAATACGCGCCTTCAAATAGATTGAATGAAAATCGGCGCCTTCAAATAAAAATGTGCACTTAAACCCTCTTTTAAAAAAATTTTCTGTTTGACAATTTCTCAAAATCCCTGCAATTATCGTCAGCATATTGTAACAGTCCCTTTTGGAGGCCTTTTTATGCTGCGGAATCTTGCCATTATCAATATGCTCTCTCTTCTCATGCTATGCGCCTCAACTGCCCCGGCGCAGAACAAAGAGACCAAAAAACCTGCCCCTGCAAAGACCGTCGAAAAGCCGACAAAAAAGGCTGGTGGCGGGCTCACTGAAAATATCAAAAAAAACAAAAAGCTGAAGCTCACGGTAGACCGGGTCGTTGAATACCTGCTTCGCAATAACCTTGATGTCAAATCGGCGCTTCTTGAGTATAAGGGCTCTGACTCTCCTCTGAAGGAGTTCCAGGCTAAATATGACTGGTATCTTTTTGGTTCAGGGGGATATGGTTTTGAGCGAACTGCTGATCAAACGAGCACTACCTTTGGGGGCAAGACAAATAGTTCTACAAACTACGCAGCAGGAATTAAAAAAATGTTTCGATATGGAACTTCCGTAACTGTATCAGGAACTGGAGTAATTACAAATAAAAAAGGGATGGGAGTTGCAGATTTTACTGGTGATGGAGTATCTGATATACCTGGTGGTCGCAATTACCAGCACGGCCTCCAAATAGACCTTGAACAGGAGTTACTTAAAAACGTTTTTGGCATGAACGACCGCCTGAAAGAACGAAAGCTTCGCACTGTCAAAAAAATGACCCGCCAGGGCGTAAAACTAAAGCTGGCCGGGCTTCTTGTAGAGGCCCTCATCGGCTACTGGAATGTTGCGGTGGCCGAAAAGAATCTCGCCGTAACCCGGGAAAGCCTGAGAAGTACCATGGATATTAGAAACCTTATTGCCCGCAAGCTTCGTCTCGGCCTTGCTGAACGGGAGAATATAATGGACTGGAGCAGCCGGGTTCTCACAGCTCGAAGCCAGGTGATGCGGGCAGAAAAGATGCTCTACGACGCCAAACTGGCGGTTTTGCGTACCCTCAATCTCGATTCGAACCTTGATATCGAGCTTGGCCAGACCTTTAAAGTTACACCCCCGCAGATATCCCTTGAACAGGCCATGGGTGACGCTTTTATCAAGCGGGTCGACTGGACCAACCAGGAGGCGGCGATAAAAAATGCAGGTATCGATTATGAAATAGCCCGCCGGGAGAAGTGGCCTTCTTTGAAACTTAAAATGGGCATCGGCTCCCAGGATTATGACGCCGCGTACTTTGGCTCATACAATACCTTTAATGAAAAGTACAGCGTCTCCCTCGAGGCGACCTATCCCCTGGGCAACACGGCAGCTGACGTGAAGCTTCGTAACTCCCGCCTGGCCCTGCAGCAGGAGAATGTCAAAAAGCAGAGCTTAGAGATGGTTATTCGAGATGAGGTAAAGTCCCTGGTGAAGCAGTGCCAGGTCGACTACGATGTCTACCGGCAGACGAAGCGGGCCCGGGAATACGCCCAGAATTTCTACTACCAGGTGCTTACAAAGTTTCGACGGGGCCGGTATAATGCCGAGGTCTTGAAAAATGCCCTCGATGCCTACATGGGCTCCCAGCAGGCTGAGCTGAAGAGCCTGGTTGACTACAATGTTTCTCTCATTAGAAGAGACCTTGCCCGGAATGTAATCTTTGAGAACTTTACCATTGAGATAGATCGGATATTGAGAAGTGTTGCTGAATAACTAGAACTCGGGAAAAGCATTAAAAAAGGCGAAGATGATTATCTTCGCCTTTTTTTGTGAGTTATATGGTATGTTGTTGATATATCAATTTTTATTAGTAAAGATTTGGCTCAGTGAAGGGGTAGGTCATTGCTACTATCTCGTGGCTTGAAGTGATAGTGAGACCTCCAACTGAAAAGCCGCCGGTCATATCCAGGGTTGTCTGGTAGTAGGTGACAGCACCACCATCAACATCCGGGACCGGTGAAGTCACTTCGGCAAGAGTAATTTCTGCGTCGATGTAACCAGTATATGTTGAGACTGATGTGCCATTCACATAAGTAACAGAGACAGTATGTGTAGTATTATTAAGTGCTTCAGGAAATGTCTTGGTGTCATCAAAGAGGTCATAGTTTCTTATGACTATTATGAGCCGTTCACTTCTATCGTCGCTGGCAATAGCAAATCCGGTAAAATATGTTGTAGCAGTATCAGAAGAGAGCTCTTTAGATTCGGCACTGTAACAGACAGAGAGTACATCGTCATAGTCTGTACCCGCGCTGTCCATTGTGCCCATCAGATAGCTTTTCCCTGCTGCGGGGGCCATTATATCTTTTTGCCATGAAATGGTATTATATCCTGTAACCGTAGAACTCCCGCTTTCCGCGCAGGAGATAAGGGTTGCTGTCATAAAAAGTAGAGCTATAAAGATGAGTAGTGTCAGTTTTTTCATGTACCGATCCTGTCTGTTGGTGTGATTCAATGATTACAAAATCCTCTGTGCGCCTATTTGTCAAGCATATCTGCCGGTTTCTGGCGGAATTATAGCGCAACGAACCATCAACTTATTTAGATTATGGGGTAAGGAAGTTAAAGGCATGTCTTGTTTCAAAAAATTTTCTTTATAGTGTAAGTCTCTTATTATACAGAATGCGTGTTTTTATATCGAAGGCGCGTTTTTATTTGAAGGCGCGAAAGCGCTTTCGCGCCTTCAAATAAAAAACTTCGGGGCATAAATGGTGCCCTCTGGCAGCGGTGAACCTGTCTTTTCCTTGCATTTCTACCCATACGGCCCACCATGGCTCAAAATATATCTTTCGGAGTCTGTCATGAAGAGTTACATTGAAATACCCGTCAGGGGCTATCACCTTGACATGTTTAGCCATGTAAATAACGCCCGGTACCTTGAGTTTCTCGAAGAGGCCCGGTGGCATGCCCTCGAATCAAGCGGTTTCGGTTTTAAAGAACTGGGAAACCGGGGTCTCGCCTTTGCCGTTGTCAATATCAATATAAACTACCGGTTTCCTGCAACAGTTGGTGATATTATCACAATTGATACATCTGTTGCCCGTATGAGTAAAAGAAGCGTCACCATGAGCCAGACAATGACCCTGAAAAGCGATGACCGCGCTGTCGTTGATGCGGAAGTCACTTTTGTCATCATGGATGCCGAAAGCGGTACTGCCCTTGAGCTCACCGATGAGCTGAAATCAGTATTTATCCCTAATTAGCAGATTCAGGAACTCTACGGGATAGCCTTAAAAGCGACGAACAGCATCGTCGCCTTTAAGGTCTGGTTGCCCGCATCATGTCATACAGGGTTGCTTCCTGCATCTATTTTCACATTGAGACCCAAAAGCAACCAGTATGTCGTCGATGAACCCTCTCCTTTCTTCAAAACTAAGTGGGAGAGGGTGCGCCGTAGGCGGGGTGAGGGCATGTTAAGCTGACTTTTGCACTATAGTATAGCGTTAAAAAATGCATATCAGGGCGAGTTTTTCTTGACTAATGTTCAATTTTATATATCATGAGAGTTAAGAAAATTTCCTTGAGGAGAAATACCTTGAAACGAATATTACTTATTACTGCATTATTTCTCTTTTCCACAACCTCTGTTTTTGCCTTGAATAATATCTACATTGATGTCCTTGGTGCCTATGTTAATACAAAGGATGCAACAAAACAGATAGGTGGAGGGTATTCTCTTGGATATAATATTATTGACAATGTTAATATTATTCACCGGTTTACTTATTCAGCTGGTTCAACGTCAACGTTTGTTCCAGGAGATGGGAATACTTATACCGATAATTACGAATATATGTTTGTATCAGTCGGTGCTGACTATACCTGGTTTTTCTGGAATCGTTTTGGTGTGAGGGCCGGAACCCTATTTGGTTTTTCCCCGCTAAAAATTAAAACAGGCTATTTAGGGCCAAACGATGAAGTTGACACTAACGGATTTGGGCTTGTTGTTTTTGCCGGTTTTCATGCAACAATTTCCCAGAATATTGCATTTTTTGTTGATATAGGTTTTCAGTATACTTATTTTACAAAAAGAGTAGTGGTTGATAGTATTGATTCCTATGGTGATGGCATCGGCAACAGTTATTCCAGCAAGCCATCAGTATTAGGAGAAACTATATATATGGGCCTCAGGTTCACTATTGGTAAAAATAACCGAATGAGTGACGGCTACTAATATATGAAGTACATAAATCATGGAAAAATCCGGCTTCTGCCGGATTTTTCTATTTTAAAATCCTTCTTGATTTTAATGGCCCCATGGTGTATCTTATTTATATGGCATTGACTTATATATAAAGCTGGTTTCCTGTATTCTTGACAACAGGAGACAAAGAGGAAAGAAATAGACTAAATGGCCCTGTCATTACAGTTTGGTTTAAAACAGTCTCAGAAGCTGGTTCTTACCCAGTCTCTGCGTCAATCGATTGAGATGCTTCAGCTTTCTTCCCTCGAAATTGCTGAAATTATTGCTGAAGAACTCCAGACAAATCCTATACTCGAAGAAGATTTTTCCCCGGGACCCGAAGCGCCCCCTGCCGCCTCAGATGTTGTCGAGTCAATTGCCGGTGACCTGAGCGGTGATATTCCTACTTCCGACAAAAATGATGAGTTTGATGACCGTTACGGCAACTTAAGCGATTCGGGCAACTTTCAGGCAAACGATTCTGATAAAAAGCGTCAGTTTATAGAAAATGCAGTTTCCTACGAAGAGTCCCTCTCTGAGCACTTGATCTGGCAGGCCCATATGGTGGCCGCCGACGAGGAATATTTTCATGTCCTCGAAGAAATTATAACTTCCCTCGATAAATATGGTTTTATTGCTGTTCCCCGTGAGAAGCTCGCTGTCGAAGCGGGGGTTGGGGATGAGGTGATTCAAAGGGCCTTTGAAACGATTCAGGCATTTGATCCCATTGGATGCGCCTGCACGGGAATCGAAGAGTCTCTTCTCGTTCAGGCCCGTCACTATTATCCCGATGATACTCTTCTGCATCAGATAATCGAAGAAGACTTTGAAAATGTTGAAAAGCTTAACTACGAGATTATCGGAAAAAAATATACTATCAACCAGGAGGAGGTGATCGAAAAGAGTAAGCTTTTTACCCATCTGAGCCCTTACCCGGGGCTTGTTTATTCCCGCCGTGATGTCCGGTATATTGTTCCCGACGTCGAAGTCAGACTTATTGACGATGAGCTGGTAATAATGATGAACGATGATTTTGTACCCCGTATCAGGATTAATGCCTACTATAACGCCCTGTTGAAGCAAAAAAGCATTGAAAAAAAACAGCGCGATTATATTCAGGATAAGGTACAGTCAGCCCGTTCGTTCATGAAAAATATCAGCAGCAGGCGGGATACAATCCTTAAGGTCGTACGGGCGATCATGGAGCACCAGCACGATTTTCTTGTCAGGGGACCCGGAAATCTAAAGTACCTGACCCATCTGGATATTGCCGAACATATCGGCATGCATGAGTCAACGGTGAGCCGGGTAACCAGCAACAAATTTGTTCAGACACCCTGGGGTGTATTTGAATTGAAACACTTTTTTGTTTCAAGACTCAAATCAGTAAAAGGGTCAGAAGAAGAAAAATCCTCTGACCAGGTGAAGAACAGGGTGGCTTTAATCATTGAGGCGGAACCGACAGAGGCACCGCTGAGTGACGAAGACATAGTTGACATGCTTCGAAAAGAAGGCGTTCAGATTGCACGACGTACAGTTGCAAAGTACCGGGGTGTCCTCGGGATTCCTTCTTCGAATAAGCGGAAAAAGTTAAATTTGATAAAAGAACAGGAGCGTAAAAATTTATGAATATTACAATCACTGGTCGACACATTTCAGTTTCAGACAACCTTAAAGATTATGCCGAAAAAAAAATTATTAAACTGGAAAAATATTTTCATCAGTTGATTGATGCTCATATTATCATGTATGTGGAAAAACTTGACCATGGCGCGGAAGTAATAATAAATGGTGACGGAATTCAATTTCATGGAAGGGAAAAGGCTGCAGATCTTTATTCGGCAATTGACCTTCTTTTTGAAAAAATGGAAAAACAGGTTTCACGCTACAAGGAAAAGCATCAGGCCCATAAGGGACCCAAAAATGACGGGTTTGTCTATTTTGATCTCGACGAGATGGGTGAAGGAATCGATGTTCGTCTCAACCAGGTAAGTAATAAGCCGATAGACCGTGTAGAAGCATACCTGCAGATGAAGAACGATGAGAATGATTTTATTCTTTTCAAGCAGGGTGTGAAAGACATGAAGAGCTCTGTTGATTACTCAAACAAATGTTATGCAGCCCTTTACCGAAATAATGATGCGGTGAAAATGGTTGAAATACCCTTTGAGAATATCACTGAGCATAAGTTTGAGCACGATACTTTTGTGGAATACGATCTCGAGGTGAAAAGTGATTCGCTCAGTAACCCGAAGATTAAATTTGTTAAATCAAAAGACAATAGTATCCAGGCAATGACACTGCAGGAGGCCATGAAGGAGTTAGAGCAAAACAATTCTCCCTTTGTGACCTTTTTTAATTCTGAATCTCAGTATTTTAATGTCATATATAGAAATGGCAAAGACTGCGAAGTAATGGTACCGGCTTTTTAGCCGGTACTACACCGTAAACAAGATGGAAAAATATATAAAAGTTGAAAACTTTCTAGAGAATACCGCGCGCATTGATCTCCAGGTGCACCTTATCGCCGGAGAGGCAGGATTGAATAAAGAAATCAAGGTCGGCGACATTAATCGTCCCGGCCTGACCCTTGCGGGGTTTTATGATTTTTTTGCTCCGGGGCGGATACAAATCTTTGGTCTCGGTGAAACCGCCTATATGCGGCAGCTTTCAGAAGAGAAGAAAAAAGAAACCTATGAAAAGTTCTTTTCTTATGATATTCTCTGCTGTTTTTTTACCCATGATGAGCAGCCTGACCAGCAGTTCGTAGAGATAGCCGAAGCGAAAGGCGTTCCTGTGTTGGTTACACGAAGGGATACTACACGGTTTACCTCACTGCTGGTGCATTTTCTTGATGATGTGTTCGCTCCCAAGGTGACCATGCATGCAACCCTTGTAGATGTTTTTGGTGTAGGGGTGCTTCTTTTAGGAAAATCAGGGGTGGGGAAGAGTGAATGTGCCCTTGAGCTTATTGAGCGGCAGCACCGTCTTGTGGCCGATGACATGGCGGTAATTCGAAAGGTTGATGAGTCACTTTTGATGGGAAGCGGCACTCCCCTGCTTAAGCACCATATGGAGATACGAGGTCTTGGTATTCTTAATGTCAGGGATATATTTGGTATCAGGTCGGTTCGAAACCGAAAGCGGATTGAACTTGTAGCCCTTCTCGAAGAATGGGACAGCAGCAAGGAATATGATCGCCTTGGACTGGAAGAAAAAAAATATACCATACTTGACATAGATGTACCATATATTACCATTCCTGTCAGGCCGGGGAGAAATATTCCCATTATCATTGAAACAGCGGCACTGAACCAGAGACTGAAGAAACTCGGTATTAATTCTGCACAGGAACTTGATAAAAAAATACAGGACTGGATACAATCGGAGAATAAGAATAATGGTTGAAAAAGAAGTTGTCGTGACCAGTGACGCGGGAGTTCATGCTCGTCCCGCGATGATGCTGGTGAGGGAGGCTATGAAATTTCCCTGCGAAGTCTCCCTGGTGAAGGATGATGTAGAGGCTGACTGCAAGTCGATAATGTCTGTTCTTGGTCTTGCAATAGTCTCCGGGTCTAAATTGATTGTCCGGGCTGACGGTGACCAGGAGCAGGAGGCCCTTGATATAATAGTAGGTCTTATCGAGGGTAACTTCAGCATGAACTAGAATTTTTGTTTCCCCTTAATGCATGTAAATCAATGAGATGGATCCTGCGAAAAATAAATGTAACTATTGACCAGAATAACCTGCAGGATGCGGTATTCCTGCTTGGTATATTTATTTTCTTCGCTGTTATCGTTATTGGCCTCTTTCCTGATAAACAATCAGATGTGCTGATTGGTAAAGATTTCTTTATTTATGCCATTATGATGGTACCGATTATAGCGGCTATATATTTTATTGTCATGTCTTTTCGCCGAAATCTTTATCTTGATTCCTTTTCTATCGGCGGCAGTTTTCGAAATAAAATGGTTCTTGCCTTTGCATTTGTAGCTATTCTTTCTGCGCTCCCTATCATTTTTACTTCCAATAATTTTATAAATGATATTCTTACCCATCTGGCGTCAGATAAAACCTCAAAAGCACTGAATGAAGCAATCAAAATGTCTGATGAATCGGTTATGCAGCTTCGCGATCGTATCGAAATGGAAATTCAGACCATCAACTACCTTGTAAAAAAAAGGAAAATTGATCCTATGGCTGCTGCCGGCAGAAGAGAAATACAGGCTATGGCAAAATTGAAAGGGCTGGGGGCTGATTTTCTGGTAATCGGAGGATCGGGGGAGAATGGCTATGTCAAACCTCTGAAAGAACTGTTTTTTCGGGAAGAAGTCGTATTGTTTTACAGTGGACTTTCTTTTAAAAAAAATTATCGTATTGACCGCCTTCATGTTCCCGGTGGGGATATCCTGGTAGGGGGGCTTAAAACAGGGATATATATAGTTGTCCTGTACATTAAGATACCTGATATAATTGAGAAACGTTCAGTGCTGCTCAGTAATTCAATAGATGATTTTTTTCGTTTGCAGTATCTCCAGGAATATTCAAGGGAATGGGGGGGGATGTTTTTGCTGTCTATTTCGATAATTGTAATTTTTATCGCAATACTGATCAGCATCTATATCTCAAGAAATATTACACGGCCGGTGCTTGAACTTTCTGAGGCAGCACGGGATCTCTCGAAAGGCAACTTCAGTGTGCATTTAAGCAAAAACAGTAACGATGAAATCGGTATCCTTGTGGATTCATTCAATGATATGGTAAAGGAGCTTGATACCAACAGAAAAGAGATATACCAGAAGCAGATACTTGAGGCATGGCGTGACATGGCCCGCCGTGTTGTTCATGAAATTAAAAATCCTTTGACTCCAATAAGACTCTCCGCAGAACGGATCAAGCGACGCTGGCAGGAAAATGATCCAGATATTGATGCTGTAATTACCCAGGGGACTACAACTATTATTGAAGAAGTTGATGTGCTGAAAAATATTCTGAGTGAATTTACAAAATTTGCCAGGCTCCCTGAAATGAAAAAGGAGAGGGCCGCTATAAACAAAATTGTCGAGAGTACTGTGTATGCCTTTAGTGGTCATGACGGCATAACCTTTAATGTTAACATAAAAGAAGATGTTCCGGCTGTACAGATTGATAAAAATCTTATTCGACAGGCGCTCAATAACCTGATACAAAACAGTATCGAAGCAATGGACCAGGCTGGAATTATTGATATTGAAGCGGAATACAGCAAAGAACGAAATCTTTTGCTGCTGAGTATCCGGGACAACGGGCCTGGTATTTCGGGAAATATTGCTATTAATATTTTCAAACCCGGCTATACTCGAAAGCATAAAGGTACTGGACTGGGACTTGCTATTGTAGAAAAAATAATTATTGAGCACGGGGGGCGGATAATTTTTGATCCCCGGTATGAAGCAGGAGCCCTTTTTGTGATAGAGCTTCCTGTTGAGGAATAAAAGGGACTGCCGATGGCCAGAATTCTGATAGTAGATGATGAAATAAATATTATTAAGACCCTCTCTTCGATCTTACAGGATGAAGGGCATCTTGTGTTTTCAAGCGACTGCGGTAACGATGCTATGAAGTTTCTTGTTGAGAATGATGTCGACCTTGTTATTCTCGATGTCTGGCTTCCCGATGCTGACGGATTAGAGCTTCTCGGGCAGATAAAGAACCTGTATGCTGAAATTGCTGTTATAATGATTTCCGGCCATGGATCAATTGATATAGCGGTAAAGTCGACACATTTAGGGGCCTTTGATTTTCTCGAAAAGCCTCCTTCCATGGAACGGGTTATCACATCTGTTAATAATGCCCTGGAGCAGGCCCGCCTGAAGAAAGAAAACCTGAAACTGAAAAAAGGCTCCTTCATCGAAGATGAGATGATCGGAAAATCTGACAGGATACTTGAAGTCAAAGGTGTAATAGAAACTGCCGCAGTCACCAATGCCCGGGTCTTTATTACAGGTGAAAGCGGTACGGGAAAAGAATTGATTGCCCGGGGAATATACCTCAGATCAAAGCGTTCGGATAAACCATTTATTAAGGTAAACTGCGCGGCGATTCCCCAGGAGCTTATTGAAAGTGAACTTTTTGGTCACGAAAAGGGGGCTTTTACCGGTGCCCTGAATAAGAGAATGGGGAAATTTGAAGTTGCCAACAAGGGAACCATTTTTCTTGATGAGGTCTGTGACATGAGTCTCTCTGCCCAGGCAAAGGTTCTCAGGGTGCTCCAGGAGCAGCAGTTTGAACGGGTCGGCGGTAATGAAACCATTGACGTTGATGTCCGGGTTATTGCCGCTACTAATATTGATGTAAAAAAAGCGATAGAAGAAGGAACCTTCAGGGAAGACCTGTATTATCGGCTTAATGTTATTCCTGTTACCGCTCCTCCAATGTCAGAGCGGAATGGGGATATTGACCTGCTGGTAGATTATTTTTTGAAGAAATTCAGTGATGATCACGGCACCGGTGTCAAGGAAATTGATGAAGACGGCTTAACGTTTCTTCGGTCTTACAGCTGGCCGGGAAATGTCCGGGAACTGAAAAATATCATTGAACGCCTTGTGATAATGGTTTCTGAAAAGGTAATCACCAGCGCTGCTTTAAAGAAGCATATGGAAAACTATAATTATGAAGAAATTATTATCAGCAGTGCTTCCACTTTGAAAAAAGCACGGGATGATTTTGAAAGAAACTATATCGAAAATGCATTGAAAGAGAATAATCGAAATGTGACCATGACAGCAAAACAGCTGGGTGTCGAACGGACAAATCTTCACCGGAAAATTAAACAATATAACATTAATGTTGAGAGCTCCTCAGAATGAAAAGATCCCTGCGCAATGATATACTCAGTTTTCTTGCCGAATCGGGACAGAAGCGCCGTCCCGTAACAGCCCGGAACGAAGAAGAGGCGGGATTTTTAAGCCAGTGGCTTGCCGCCCCGGTCAATGACGATGCCGGGAGTGGGGGGCCGGTTCTCTCTCCCCGGGAAAATCTCGATGATCTTATCGAATCATGCACCGCCTGCGGGAATATAAAAGAGAAGCGGGCGGGATATGGTAACGGCAGCAGCGGGGTAATGATTATACTTCATGCTCCCCGACTTGTAGACCGGGTTGAAAGGGATATATTAAGGAAAGAATCGATAGACCTGCTGCAGAAGATGTTGTCGGCCATTAAGCTGAATATGGATACGTGCTATATCACCAATATGATTAAATGTGAAATGGAAGACATCCTTACCCGGCCAAGTGAAATGGTGGAGCATTGCCAGAAAATTCTCACCAGGGAACTCGAGGTAATCGCTCCCCGTGTTGTACTGGTTATGGGTGATATGCAGCCGATCCAGAAAATGGTACATGGCAGCAGCGGCATGATCTGGTTCAGCCTTGAGCACCCCCTCACACTGATTAAAAATCCTGAACTGAAGCACCCCGCCTGGAAAACTCTGCAGATGGTGCAGACCGAAATTTCGGAAAGCCCCGTCTGATTATGTACATTGATGTTTACGTTGCCTATCCCCTTGAGCAGTCCTTTACCTATGCCCTCCCTCCGGGAGTAGATGTTCAGCCCGGACAGAGAGTTTTAGTTAATTTTGCAGGAAGAAAGATTGTCGCCGCAGTCATTGCCCGTCATGATCGGAAACCTGAAGGCTATGCTGTTAAAGAAATAACTTCGGTAATTGATGAAACCCCAATTTTTGGAGAAGCCCTGGTCGACCTGTGCCATTTTGTTGCCGCCAGTTACCTTGCCGCACCGGGGGAAGTTATGACAATGGCCCTTCCGTCGGGGCAAAAACCCTCTGACCGTTTTAAGGTCCCCTTTAAAGAAGCCCCTCCCGTGGAAAAAGAACTGACCGGTGAGCAGCGACAGGTCTACTCTGATATCGTAGAAGAAAGCAACCAGGGAAATCGAAAGCATCTTATCTTCGGTGTAACGGGAAGCGGAAAAACCGAGGTCTATATTGAGCTGGCCCGAAAAGTACTTAAAGAAAATAAGTCTGTCATATTTCTTGTTCCTGAGATTTCTCTCTCTTCACAGATTTATGAAAGGCTCTACCGGGTCTTTGGTGATGAACTGATTCTCTATCACAGCCAGCTGACGAAAAATCAGCGTTTTCATAACTGGCTTAAGTTTTATCGCGGAGAGTCAAAAATAGCCATCGGTACCCGGTCATCGGTATTTCTGCAATGCCCTGACCTTGGGCTCATGGTAATTGATGAAGAACAGGACGGTTCATATAAAGAACACAGCACTCCCCGGTACAATACCCGCCGGATAGCCCTCTACCGGAGCAATACTGAAGGGGCTCTCCTTATCATGGGGTCGGCCACACCTTCTATTGAATCATATTATGCCGCTGAAGCGGGTATCCTTAAGCTTCATAAACTTAAAGAGCGTTTCGGTGGGGCAACACTACCTGATGTAAGAATAATAGATGCCCAGAGCGCACGGGGGCGTGAAACCGTAACCTCTCAGTTGAAGCTTTATATGAATCGAGCCATGGAACAGAATGAGCAGGTGATACTTTTGTTGAACCGCCGCGGCTTTGCTCCCTTTGTCCTGTGCAACAGCTGCAGTGAGGTTATCACCTGTCCACACTGTTCAATCAGCATGAATTATCACCGGGGGAACCTGCTGCTCTGTCATTACTGCGGCTATACCAGTCCATTGGGTAAAAAATGCCCCGCCTGCGGCGCTGAAGAACTGGTAAAGGTGGGGGCGGGAACCCAGCGCCTTGAAGAGGAAGTGGCTGAGATATTTCCAAAGGCGCGACTTTATCGCCTTGACCAGGATACGGCTCGAAAAAAGAAATCCTCCTATGAACTGTTAGAGATGATGGAGAAGGGGGAAATCGATGTGCTCATGGGTACCCAGATGGTTGCCAAGGGCTTTGATTTCAGCCGGGTATCGGTTATCGGTATACTCCTGGCAGACCTTGGTCTTAATCTTCCTGATTTTCGTGCCACTGAAAGGGTCTACTCCCTGCTGACCCAGGTGGCGGGAAGGAGCGGCCGGGGAGAGACCGGGGGCATTGTTCTTCTTCAGGCTCTTGATACGGAGCACCCTCTTTTTGAAATGGTACAGCGTCAGGACTACGAGGGATTTTACCGCCAGGAGATAGAATTTCGTAAGAGTCTCGGCTATCCGCCCTTC
>Ga0070729_10000599_pt1 | contig 71633 bp, 50 predicted proteins | sample tdDd472_FD_66725 | JGI IMG/M metagenome (GOLD analysis project Ga0070729, IMG submission 66725) | Marine sediment microbial communities from the Atlantic coast under amendment with organic carbon and nitrate - tdDd47.2 | ecosystem: Environmental > Aquatic > Marine > Coastal > Sediment | place... | reverse complement strand
GGGGTTTTTATAGGCTTAGTAGGTGCACTCGGTTTAATATATGTTACATCTGATAAAACTTTCGAGTTTCATTTTTCATTTGCTATCTATGTAATTATTGCAACAATTCTGTATGCCCTCCATTCAAACATGGTGAAATTTTACCTTCAGGAGGTTAGTGCAGTAACCATTGCGGCGGTAGGCTTTTTTATTATCGGAATACCTACCTGTATTTATTTATTTGCATTCAGCGATTTTCTAGATATTTTAATTCATGATGAGAACGGGCTTGAAGGCTTTATGTATATTGCCATTCTTGGCATTCTTGCATCAGCATTTGCCATCATTGCGTATAACCGGCTTGTTCAAATGACCAATGCTGTTTTCGCTTCATCGGTCACTTATTTTGTCCCTGTTCTTGCACTTGTTTGGGGAATACTCGATGGCGAGCGGTTTCCATTAATAGCCAGCCTGTTTATAGCCTTGATTTTGCTCGGAGTGTTTTTAGTCAACAGGACAAATAATCGCAAAAAGAAAAATAAAAAATCCTTAAAAGATTTGTAGAATAAAAAATAATTTTACCTTTGCACTCCGTTTTTGAAAAATAACTTATCAATCTGAAAATCAAATGTACGCGATTGTAGATATAGCTGGACAACAGTTTAAAGTTGAGAAAGACAACGAAATCTTTGTTCATCGCCTTGAAGGAGATGAAGGAGACAATGTGAATTTTGAAAAGGTTTTGCTCGTAGAGGATGGCGAAAACATCAATGTTGGCAAACCATTTATTGAAGGAGCAACAGTTTCTGCAAAAATTGTTTCTCACCTCAAAGGTGACAAAGTAACTGTCTTTAAAAAGAAGAGAAGAAAAGGTTACCAGAAAGAAAATGGCCATCGTCAGCATTTAAGCAAATTGCATATTGATGGAATTTCACTGGAAGCATAATTAATCTGTAAACAAAAAAAACATTAAGATATGGCTCACAAAAAAGGTGCTGGTAGTTCGTCGAACGGCCGTGAATCGCACAGTAAACGCTTAGGAGTTAAGATTTATGGAGGTCAGTTTGCACAGGCAGGTAATATTATTATTCGTCAGCGTGGCACAACTCACAACCCCGGACTCAATGTAGGGATGGGAAAAGATCATACGCTTTTTGCCATGTCAGATGGACTGGTTGAGTTTAAAAGAAGGAGAAATGACAAATCTTATGTGTCAGTTGTTCCTATGGAAGAAAAACCTGAAGCTGTCAACTAACCAGGAAAAAAAGTAATCGTTAAGATGGAGAATCTCCTGTTTATTTTAAAGCAGGGGATTTTTTTGTTGAAGCAAGTTTATATATAAAAATATTATCAGGCATGTTACAAATAGGTTTTATTCGCGAAAATCCTGAAGAAGTCATCAGCAGGCTAAAGATTAAAAATTTTGATGCTTCTGCTATGGTCACTCAAATAATCGAGACGGATGAAAAAAGGAGACAAATCCAAACCCAGCTCGACCAGGCATTGGGCGAAGCCAATAAAATTGCCAAAAGTATTGGACAGCTTTTTAAAGAAGGAAAAAGGGACGAGGCCAATAACATGAAAGCCCGCTCTGCCGAATTAAAAACACAAAGCAAAGCATTGAGCGAAGAACTTGAGAAGTATAGTTCTGCCATGCAAGAATTGTTGATCCAGTTGCCCAACCTTCCTCATCCGTCTGTTCCTGCTGGTAAATCAGAGGAGGACAATGAAATTTTATACACCGAAGGCGACCTCATCGAATTGGAGGAAAGTTCAGTTCCACATTGGGATCTTGCCAAAAAGTATAGTATCATCGATTTTGAATTGGGCAATAAAGTTACAGGAGCCGGTTTTCCCTTTTACCGTGGAAAAGGTGCCAGGCTTCAGCGGGCGTTGATCAATTTTTTCCTTGAAGAGGGAATTAATGCAGGATATGAAGAGTACCAGCCTCCTCTTCTTGTGAACGAAGATTCAGCCTATGGTACGGGCCAGTTGCCGGATAAAGATGGTCAAATGTATGCAGCACCTCTTGATGGACTTTTCCTGATACCCACTGCGGAAGTTCCCATAACCAACATTTACCGCAATGTTATCCTAAAAGAAGATGAATTCCCGATAAAAAATGTAGCCTATTCCAATTGCTTCAGGCGTGAGGCTGGCTCATGGGGATCACATGTTCGTGGCCTCAACAGGCTACACCAGTTCGACAAAGTGGAAATTGTACAGATCAGGAAACCCGAAGATTCATACCAGGCCCTTGAAGAAATGCGCGATTACGTTGCTTCACTGCTCAGAAAGCTTGAATTACCTTTCAGAATTGCCAGGCTTTGTGGTGGAGATGTAAGCTTTACTTCTGCTTTAACCTATGATTTTGAGGTGTTTTCGTCGGCCCAAAAAAGGTGGCTCGAAGTAAGCTCAGTATCCAATTTTGAGGACTTCCAGGCCAACAGGATGAAACTCAGATACAAAACCAAAGAAGGTAAAACCATTATTGTCCATACACTCAATGGTAGTGCATTGGCTTTACCAAGAATCGTTGCGGCCTTGCTTGAAAATAATCAAACCGAAACTGGAATTAAAATACCGGATGCCCTGGTTCCTTATACCGGCTTTGATTTTATTGATTGAAGAGATTAGTGATTCGGGTAATGCTTTTTGTTGCTGGTAACTGACCTGATTAGCGATTAGAATTACACCTTCAATCATTTTTGCGTTCGTGCCTTCAACCATTCTCTCATTGCTTTTCTCTATCTTTGGCTCCTCAAAAAATCTTAAAAACATACTAAAAGGCCCAGCGACTGGTTTTATTTAGTAATCCTGAGAAACATGTATAAAATCAACCTCAAAATAATCATTTTAGTTTTCCTGTTCATCGCCTTTGCAGGCAATATTTCTTCACAAACAATACCGTCATTCCCACAGGCAGATGATGTTTTTGGCAAGAAAAAAGCTGCACCGGATGAAGAAAAACTTGCTGCCGAATATTTGAAAAATAAAGAATTCGAAAAGGCAGTTGAATTATACAGCAAATTATTTGAAGAAAGGCAAACCCATTTTTTCTACACCTATTATTTATATTGTCTGCTCCAATTGCAGGATTACAAAACAGCCTTAAAGGTTATCAGAAAACAGGACAAAAACAACCCGGATCATTTGCGTTACCTGGTGGATGAAGGTTATGTTTATACCCTTTCGGGTGAACCGGCTAAAGCAAAAAAAATATTTGATGAAGCCTTTGAAAAGATCACTCCAAATGCAAATCAAATCAAAGAACTTGCCAATGCCTACAACTACCGGGCTCAAACAGATTATGCTATACGCACTTATTTAAAGGGGAGGGAGATAATGCAGGGCACCCCATTTCACTTTGAGCTAGCCAACGTTTACAAGCAGTTGGAAAACTATGATGAGATGGTGGTTGAATACCTTGATCTGCTTGAGTACGACTTATCAAGAATAAAAACCGTGAAAAGCAGGTTACAATCTGGTTTAAATGATGATCCTGAAGGGCTGATGTATGATGCTTTGCGTACGGAACTCCTGCGTCGCATACAAAAGCAGCCTGAAACGATTATCAATTCAGAGATGCTTATCTGGCTTTCGGTTCAACAAAAGGACTTCAACATGGCACTTATCCAATCCAAATCTCTCGACAGGAGATTACAGGAAGAGGGTTCAAGGGTTATCGAATTGGCAAACTTGTGTATTTCCAACGAAAGTTACGATATTGCAATTGATGCATTCAACTATATTTTAACAAAAGGTGAACTGGGCCCCTACTATCTTGACGCCAGGATAGGCTTACTCAATGCGAAATACCTGAAGGTAACCAACCGCTATGATTATACCCAACAAGATCTTATGGATCTGAAAGCAGAATATACAAAAGCACTTTCCGAATTTGGAGAAAATACCTCCACCGTGCCCATTATGAGATATATGGCGCATTTACAGGCTTTCTATCTTGATGAAATAGATGAGGCCATTGAACTGTTAAACAAGGCAGTTGAAATGCCAAACCTGAGAGGAGCTTTAAAAGCCGAATGCAAAATCGAATTGGGCGACATTCTTTTATTTTCTGGCGATGTCTGGGATGCTACTTTACTCTATTCTCAGGTGGATTACGATTTCAAAAACAACCCTTTGGGTCATATGGCTAAATATAAAAATGCGAGGCTTTCGTATTATATTGGTGAATTTGGCTGGGCAAAGGCACAACTCGATGTATTAAAGGCAGCTACTTCAAAATTAATTGCCAACGATGCCATGGAACTTTCATTACTGATCAGCGACAATATCGACATGGACAGTTCTTATACGGCCCTGAGATATTATTCACAAGCCGACCTGCTTGTCTATCGCAATAAACTGGATGAAGCTCTTGTAACTCTGGATTCTATCCAGATGGTGGCACTATGGCACCCCTTGCACGATGAGGTAATCTTTAAAAAGGGTGAGATCATGCTAAAAAAAGGAGAGTTTGAAAATGCTGACAGTTTGTTTGCCCAGGTAGTGGAAATGTACCCTGAAGATATTCTGGCCGATAATGCTTTGATGATCCGTGCCGATTTAAATGAAAGGCATTTTGGAAATATAGATGTCGCCATGCAGTTGTACGAACGTTTGATGTTTGATTACCCCGGCAGTTTGTTTGTTGTGGATGCAAGGAAAAGATACAGAGAGCTAAGAGGGGATTTGATAAATTAAGTTGAGCGTTTGGCGATTCGGGTTGCGCAATTTAAATGTAACGATGAAATGTATCAGGTTTTAACACACATCAACCACTGACTTCTAGATAATAACAATTAACCATTTACCTTTGATTCCTGTAAAACCAAAAAAAAACCTGGGGCAACATTTTCTTAAAGATGAAAACATTGCCCAAAAAATTGTTGACAGCCTCAACTCCACATCAAGTGTTTTGGAAATCGGCCCTGGAATGGGAGTTCTTACGAAATATCTCATTCCAAAATGCGAAAAATTAAAACTCATCGAAATCGACTACGAATCGGTTGAATACCTTACTGAAAATTACCCTGAAATTCAAAACGACATTATTCAGGCTAACTTTTTAAAGATAACTCCTGCTGAAATTTTTAATCAGCAATTTTCGGTCATCGGCAATTTCCCATACAACATTTCAAGCCAGATATTTTTTCGGGTCATCGAAAACCGGGAAATGATCCCCGAAGTAGTTGGCATGATACAAAAAGAGGTAGCCGAACGGCTTGTTGCACCTCCGGGCAATAAAACTTATGGGATCCTTTCAGTAATACTGGGGGCATTTTATAAGATGGAGATCTTGTTTACAGTCAGCGAAAATGTGTTCACCCCTCCCCCAAAAGTAAAATCTGCTGTGATCAGATTAACTCGCAAAAAAAACTTCAAACTGGACTGTGACGAAAAACTCTTTTTCGGTGTGGTAAAAACAGGATTCAACCAGCGCCGTAAAACTTTGCGAAACTCATTGAAAAGTCTTTGGGTAAACAAACTGGATACAGAGGATTATCCTATTTTTAAGAAAAGACCTGAACAACTTGGGTTGAATGAGTTTGTGGAACTCACTAAAGTTCTTTCCCTGTAGAAATTGACGACAAACCTCACAGGTAAACCCATCGGCTTATTGTGAACAACAAATACTAATGCTTCACAAACTTTTCAGTTAACCTTTCACCGTCTTGACGCAACTGAATTATGTAATTACCTCCTTTAAGTTCGGAAACATCGATTTGATTTTCCTGATCCGAATTACATTTACCCGAAAGCACAATCACCCCGGCTATATCCAAAATCTGAAAATCTACAACACCATTTAATGACTCAAATTTTAGATTCAGGATTGTGGAAACAGGATTTGGATAAATCTCAACCTGTGCGTTTGACGTTGGCAATTGCTCGATATCAACAAACTCATCCAAATAAATTTTATACATCGATCGGCCATAAGTAGCAGCAATCAGCATACGGTATTCATCGTGGAAAGTGAGATCACAGACATGAACATTGGGCAAGCCCTCACCCATCAACCCCCAATTTTGGCCAAGGTTCCAACTTACAAAAGCACCCACATCCGTGGCTATGTAAATTGCCGAATCAAGCGTTGGATCAATAATAATGTCGTTAACAGGTGCTTCAGGCAAATCTCCCGATATGTCAGTCCACGTCTGGCCAAAATTGGTTGTGCGAAAAATATGTGGCAAATAATCATCATACCTGTAACCTGAGAAGGTGACATATGCGGTTGCCTCATCAAATGGATCGGCTGCTACACGTGTTACCCAACGTGTGGGAAGTTGAAATTCATTGGAGACTTTTGTCCAGTTACCGCCATCATTCTGGCTTATCCAAACATTACCGTCATCTGTACCGGCGTAAATAATATCATCATTAACCGGTGATACTGCAATGGTAGTTACGGTTCCATAGGTTTGGTTGTATTGGCCTGGTCCGTTGGTCAGATCTGGGCTTATGGCTGTCCATGAAGCAGCGTGATTTGTAGATTTATATACCTTACTTCCTCCATAATAAAGAATTGAAGGATCATTTGGATTGAAAACCAGGGGCGACATCCAGTTAAACCTATCCGATCCCAAACCGTTAGTGGCACTTGAAAATGATGAACCTCCATTGGTTGACCTTCCAAGTCCACCGTATTGATATTCGGCATATACATACTGGTTGTTTTGTGGATTTACCAAAACATAAAAACCATCACCACCATAAATGCTGTGCCAGTCGTCCCACGATCCTGTTAAAGTACGATTGGTTCCGTTATCCTGTGCTCCACCATACAATCGATCCGGATTTTGATAATCTACTTCCGATGTGTAAAACTGCAAATTGGGCAAGTTTTCGAGATGGTTCCAGTTATTTCCACCATTTTGTGAAATATAAACTCCTCCGTCATTGCCAAGCACAACAAAATCGTTGTTCAATGGATGGGCATTCAAACCGTGCTGATCGACATGCACCGACCAACCAATGTTTGACCATGAATTACCTCCATTTGTTGTTCTGAAAAGGTCGTATCCAATTGCAAAAACAATATCCGGGTCTGTAGGATCGACCCTGAGGCGACCAAACCACCATCCATAAGATGAATAAATATTACTCAGTGCACCGTCGTTGGTTTGTGACCAGGTATCGCCATTGTTAACAGTTTTGTATACTCCATCAAAATAGCCGGTTTTATCTGCATAAATCGTATACAAAATTTCAGGTTCGGATTGTGAAATAGAAATACCAATTCTACCAACATTGGATCCGCCGGGCAAACCATTTGTCAATTCTTGCCAGCTTTCACCACCATCGTAGGTTCTGTAAACTCCGCAGGTTTCACCTCCATAATGACGTTTATCGGGTCTGCGGGTACGTTCCCACATACATGCGTAAAGCGTATCAGGATTGTTCGGATGAATAACGATATCAACCGCTCCGGTTGAATCGGTGAGGAATAATATTTTTTCCCAGTTCTGCCCACCATCGCTGGTTTTAAAAACTCCGCGCTGCTCATTTGTCGAAAACATTCTTCCCATGGCCGCTACATAACAAATATCCGGATTTAGTGGATGTACAACCAAACGACCTACACTTCCGCTTTCTTCTAAACCAAGGTCGGTCCATGAATTTCCGGCATCATCTGAACGGAATACCCCAAAGCCATCGTATGACAGTGAACCTCCACCTGGATTGGCCTCACCGGTCCCCACATAAATGATATCCGGATCAGATGGAGCCAGGGCAATATCACCGATGGATAAACTCGGCTGTTCATCAAAAACCGGTGTAAATGAGTTACCGGTATCTTCAGTTTTAAACACACCTCCCGAGGCAGAGCCGATATAAAATTCCTCCATATTTGTGGGGTGCAGAGCAACGGCAGTTACCCGCCCACCAATATTTACCGGGCCAGCAAACTCCCATGAAACACGGCTATCCAGAGATTTATATTCTTGCCGCATTTTTGCAGCCTGAGCTATCGCCTCACGATAGGCTGTATAGTTAATCTCGTTGTAAGGATAGGCCCGTTGCAGGAAACCCCAATCGTTGGGTATTTTTTCCGGATCAGCCTGATCGCTGTGACGGAATAATTTATTCACCAGAAATATTGAAAGTAAAATAAGAAAAAGGGCAGTGATTTTGAGTAATTTCTTGTTCATTCGAGTTATTTATTTGAGAGAAATGTCGGCAAAAATACGACATATTTATTTGACCTTATCCTAATAGCTTTGCATCATAAAATTGTTAAAATCACCTAAGGTGTAACACACGACACTAAGATGGTATTGTTTACTCCACCGGGCTTGGAAAATATATTGAACAATCACCAGTAACCCTTATGTAGTATGCCTTGCCTGGCTCAAGATGGGTAAGGGTATAAATTTTTTGCGAAGGCCAGTACACTTTGTCTCCACCAATTTCCATTACCACATCAATTAATTCTTCCACATCCCTGAAAAGAACGAATGTTGAGGCTACCTGGGTTGTCAGTACCGGCATGATATGCCAACCTTCTTCAAGGAAGATCGTTTGGGATACTTCAAACAGGCCGGGTATTTTTACCTGTATCGGTTCAGTTGCATTAACAACATAGCCTTCAAAAGTATTCCAATCGCCAATGGTGTTGATTTGTTGCTCGGGCCAAAACATGCTATTCTGGTTTCTGATCACCTGGATTCTATCACTCACTGTGTCAAAAATATCTTCAAAACCAGGATGAAAAGGTAAAACATAACTTGATATTCCACTCCATCCGGTGGGGATTGTAAGGGTATGTGTTAGGTTATAAGGGAAAACAATTAAGGTAACAGGGATATCATACAACAAATTTGAGGAGTCATTGGTTGCAACATAAAATACACGATTGTAATAGCCTATTGGAATACCTCCTGAATTAAAGTACAATTCGACGGTTTTCTGCTCCCCCGGAGCAAGTGTTCCGGACTCCGGATCAGTGATTAACCATACATTTTCGGGTGATAAAATCAAAGTATCGAAAACAGTATGCGGACCCGACCCAAACACATCTCCAGAAATCTCGTAAGGAATGCGTAGTGTATCATCCAGAACTTCATCAAAGCTAAGGTTCAAAAGAGCAACTGCAGTTTCGTCCGGTAAAATATTGCCTCCGCCACCATTTTCATCATTCCACGAGGCAGTTACAGCATTTCCGGTATTTCCATCAAAAACCAAAGGCCCTACTGATCCACCGGAAAAATTGGTTGAATAATTCAAGGTTACACCTTCGGGAAAGTGCACAACCAGGGTATCCAGCCATTCGTTATCCGGGCTGCCATTGTAAAGGCTAAATGTGTAATCGAAAGCTTCGCCAGGGATGTAAGTTTGTATACCCGAGCTAAGCGTTGATCCTTCAACACTTCTATCATATAACGAAACAGGATCTGCCGCTGGCAATGTTTTTAAAATGTTGAATTCAAGTGTATCATTACCCTGGTTGAAAAATGTCATCTGAAAATTCAGAACCGTATCGGGTTTTATTACCACATAAAAGCTATCCGGTTGAATAACAATTTGCGGATTAAGGGTATCCCGAAATCCTCCTCCATTTGAACCTGAATTTCCAGGCAAAAAACTAAGATGATTTGAGTAAAGTAAAGTGGAAAAACCTACAAGCAGGGCAATTATTACCAGGAGTAACTTCGCTTTTACTGACATAATGATATAATGCGTTTTTGGTTATCTAAGCAAAATTACGATGCCATATCAACACTTCTGTTGCACCATAACCAAAATTTTTCAACGACGCATCTTTAGATTTCACATTGTCATACTCGTTCAGTATTTCCTGCATTTTAGATTTCAGCACACCGTCACCCACACCATGAATTATGGTAACCTTCGTCAAATGCTCGTGGATAGCGCTTTCCAGGCATCTAACAAAATAGTTGAGTTGGTAATTTAACATTTCGGCACTGCTCATTTTCGAATAGTCATCTACCAATTCGCCTATGTGTAAATCAACAACTGCCTCCCTCGGACTTGTTTTATGTTTGTTAATAACTTCTTCAGGTTTTTTTGGGGTTGCTTTTTGCAGCTTGATTTCCTCGTCATATTTCTCACCTAATTCCGACTCAGCAACAGCTGGCTGAACACCAATATCGTTTATGATCAACAGAAAAGCCTTATCCGAGATAAATGTAGAATTCTGATAAACATTTTCATGGTACAATTTTGCAGGCTTAAAACTGAAGGCTGTATTTACCGGGGCAAGCACTTTTGATGATAAGTCTTTATGATAAAGTAATTGCACCTGGCCAAATGTCCATTTTTCAATTTCTTCACGCTCGATGGAATTCAACAAGATCTTTGTATTTGGTTTCACTGCATCGTAATCTGTTCCTTCCCAGGCTCCCTTCGTAGTCTTTAAAAACAAACTGAACAACAGGTCATAGTCCGTATAGTTTACCAAATAAATATCCAACAAACCCGTCAATAACCATTTTTGATCCTGCGGCACAAATGCAAGGTACACCCCATTTTTGTCGTTGCCCTTGGCCTTAAAAATCTCAAGTGGGCTGGAACGGTCATCAAACACAATCTCTTCCTCCTCTTTTTCGATTGGCTGATGTTGGGGTTCGCCCGAATAAGTTCTTCCTGAAGAACTATCTACAAACATATGCCCCGAGTTCTGCATCATATCCTGGGCTAAAACCAACTCACTTGCCATAGTGGGAATCTCAAATCCATCTTCAATTTTAACGTACACAAGCTTACTGCTGACTACCTTGCTGATTACCCCACCACCATGTTCATTCAGGAATTTTACCTTGTCGCCTAATTTAAATTTCATGTATTATTTTTTTTGCAAAAGTACGTTATAATGCAACACATGGTTTAAACTCTAATTTAGAATAATTTCAAAACTTTTTTACATCCAAAGTATGTATTTTTGTTGTGTAAAAAAATGATGAAATGAAAAACTTACTCCTTAGAATATTCCTGAGGCTAGTAGTGTTTGTGATGCATTTTACTTTTTTCACTGCCGCAATGCTATCAGCCCAAAACACTTCAAAAATCAGTGGAACTATTTTTTCGAAGGAAACCGGAAAAATTATCAGCCAGGCTGAAGTGTTATTGAACCCTGGAAACCTGGGCACTGCTACTGATGAGGTGGGATCGTTTGAATTCAAAGGCCTGAAAGCCGGGAATTATGAAATTCAAATAATTCATCTTGGATGCAAAGGTTATAATGAAAAGTTCCGGCTTGGCCAGGGTGATCAAAAATCACTTCAGGTTTTCCTTGAAAAGGATATCCAAAATATTCCCGGGGTAGAAATCACCGACCAGGCCTTCGAGTGGGAACCATATAAAAAAGAGGTGGTGGATCAGGCGACCATTGAAAGTTTGCCGGCACGCGATCCTGGGGAATTCCTTCGCAGGGAGCCCAATGTGGCAGGTATCCGCAAGGGTGGTGGCAACATCGACCCGGTAGTACGAGGATTTAAATTTTCCCAACTCAATGTACAAACCAATACCGGGCAAAAGATTGAAGGTGGCTGCCCCAACCGTATGGACCCGGCAGCCTCACATATTGATGTAAACGACATCAGCAGGATAGAGATTATTAAAGGCCCATACGCCCTGAGATATGGCCAGGCCTTTGGCGGAGTAATAAATCTTATAACAGAAAAGGCCAAACCCTACGAAAAATTTGAGCTTCACGCCAATGCGCTGGTAGGATTTGAAAGCAACTGGAATGGTAACAAGCAACATGTGAGTATCAATGGTGGAAACCGGACCATTTATTTTGCCCTTGTCGGAAACCATTTGGAGTACGGAAACTATACTGCCGGTAATGGCGAAATAATTCCCTCTTCATTTAAAAAGTACAACTACTCTGCTGAACTGGGAATCAGTCCTGCTGAAAAACACAATTTATTGTTTTCATACAAAAATTCGCATGGCATGGATATCAATTTCCCTGCCCTGCCTATGGACGAGCGTGAAGACAATACACAACTAATGTCAGCAAATTATCATTACCTGTATAGCAGCAGATTGCTCCAATCAATCGATGCTAAAATCTACTACTCGGATGTAAACCACGAAATGGACAACAAATGGCGGCCCTTCTCTGACACCGTTGTAGCTGTATCAACTATTGATGCACGTAATGCTGGTGGCCGTGTTGACTTTGGCCTGGGAAATGACAATTACCGATTGCATGTAGGTGCCGATTACGAAGATATTTTTAAGGATGGCCAAAGAGTAAAAAACCTGATTTTACAACCAAAACTTCCTGTAAAAACAGAGAATTTATGGAGCAATGCCAGCATTCAAAACATGGGGTTTTTCGCTGAATACAAACGGCAGCAAAACCAAAAACTTGAATGGGTGGTTTCCGGAAGGTTGGACATGAACAAAGCCGCATCTGATCCCATGCAACTGAAAAATATGATGGGAATGGACATGTATTACAATGACTCCACGGATTCCGATTTTGTGAATTTCAGCATCAGCGCCGGACTAACCTATAGATTCAATAAATCTTTTTCAATCGACTTTGCCCTGGGACGTGGAGTTAGAAGCCCGGATATGACGGAACGATTCATCATCTTATTGCCCGTTGGCTATGACAATTACGATTACCTGGGCAATCCGCAACTAATGCCTGAAAACAACCAGCAAGCCGACCTTACCCTGAATTACTCCCATGATGAACTGGGACAACTTTCGTTGAATGGATTCTACTCGTGGGTTACTGATTACATCACTGGTATAAAAGTCCCACCTTCTGAAGTCATGCCACAAACCAAGGGGGTTTTAGGCGTAAAACGTTTTGAAAATATTGATAACACCTATTTGTATGGATTTGAATTCATGTGGTTTTCACCAACAAAATATACTTATGGCGCAAGCCTGACGGCTTCCTACACCGCTGGCCAAAATCCGGAAGTTGTAAAATACATTGCTGAAGACGGGCAGGTTATAGATTCAGAAATAGTGAAAAATGACCCTTTGCCCGAAATTCCACCGCTTGAAGTTAACCTTAGGGCACACTGGTATTTCTTCGACAACACCTTTAAACCTGAAATTCACCTGAGAATGGTTGCTTCGCAAAACCGAATTTCGGAGGCATATGATGAACTTGCAACCCAAGGATTCTTTACAGCAGGAATTAACCTTAGTTACCAATTCAATCAATATCTCTCGATGGCTGGTGGTGTTTCCAATATTTTCGATGAGCCCTATTACGAACACCTCAACCGTAGGATTATTGGTTCAAAAGCACCATTGTATGAGCCGGGGAGAATTTTTTATTTAAATGTTATGGTTAATTTTTAATTTGAAAATGTGGTAATTCGTTAATTTGAAGATCAAACCAATAATAAGAATTAATTATTTAAGAAATTTCAAAATGGAAACAAGATACATCATCATAACAATCCTGGCAGTTATTATTTTTTCTTCTTGTGAAAAGCGTGAGGAAAAATCTGTAAAATATATTACCACCAACGCCATTTCAGACTACGATCTCAGCTACCGCCTGCCTTCAGGCGAACTGAAAACCGAAACAATAGCTGCCACCAGCATGCAGGATCAGTGGAGTTTCTCCTTCCTTGCTGAACAGGGTGATATCGTTTATGTTTCGGGAAACTATAAAGATATCAACTCCGCATTAAATATCAGAATCCTGGTTGACGGGAAAGTTTACAAACAGGGGTCGAGCATTGGTGATACAGTGAGGTTTGTTACGGTTTCGGGGGTGGTTCCTTATGATTAGGCAACGTGTTTAAGTGACAGATGAGAGCAATCAATTTTTTCTCACTAAAAAAATTTATATACTATCGAGTTCACGGAAAATATTCATCAGGATTTTTGGTTATTGAACTACCATGGGACACAACTCTTGTAATATCTTATCATCAGCTATTCTTGTTTTCACTTTATTCATATTAATTTCTTCCTGCGATAAATCAGATCCGCCTTCCGAAACGGAACCGGGGAAAATCATCTTTCATTTTACCCACTTTAATGATGGTGAAAATTTGGAATATGACACCATGAAATACACCAATGCCGCCGGAAATAATTACCTCGTGAATGAAATCCAGTATTTTATTTCGGATGTAAAGCTTCACAATTCTGATGGGGGTGTAAAATTGATCGACGAGTGGAATGACATCTATTATGTAGATACTGATATTGAAAGTACGCAAAGCTGGCAGGTTTACGACCCCATCGAACCGGGCAACTACGAAAAGATTAGTTTTACTTTTGGCATCTCAGAAGAGAAAAACCAGTCGCTGATGTTTTTGAATCCTCCTGAAAGAGATATGTTTTGGCCGGAATTTCTGGGTGGCGGCTATCACTATATGAAACTCAATGGCAAATGGTTTGCGGAAGATGAAGTAGTTAAACCCTTTAATTTTCATTTGGGCATCGGGCAGGTTTACTCTGGTGGGGTGATTGAACCCGATTCCATTACTGGCTTCATTCAAAACTATTTTGAGGTTGAATTACCAGCATCCTCGTTTTCAATTTCAGAAGGTGAAATAATCAATTTCGAAATCAGGATGAATGTGAAAAACTGGTTTAACAATCCACATGTTTATGATCACGATGAATGGGGTGGCGATATAATGCAGAAACAGGATGCCATGAAATTGGGATGCGACAATGGACAGGAGGAGGTATTCAGCATTCATGAGTTGTTATTAATTAGTCCACCAGGGAAGTAAATCAGAAGTGATGAATTGGAAAATTGGAAAATTGAAAAGATGGAATGATGGGAATTCTGGAAAGAATTACTGCATCCATTTATTTCCTGTTTTTTTGTTGATTCTACTTTCTTTTTCATCCTGCAACAAAACCAATAAACCGGAGCCTTTCGAACCTACTCCCTACGAAATAGAAATTCCCTATGGTTTTCCTACCCAACTTAATATCCCGGAAGATAACCCAATGACCGTTGGAGGTGTTGAACTGGGAAGAACCTTATTTTATGATGGCCGCCTCAATGGCCGGTCACATCCTGATTCGATGATGAGTTGCGCTACCTGTCATCAGCAGGAACATAGTTTCGAAATCGGAACTTCCCGCCCCCACCCTTTCGGTATTACCGGAAATCCAACACATCATGCTATGCTACCCATGATTAACCTGGTTTGGAACCCGGGTTATTTTGGATGGAATGGCGGTGTAGGCACTATAGAAGAAGATGTGTTAGGCGTTATAAGTGATCCAACTGAATTTGACTCTTCACCGGAAAAAGTACTGGGTACAATTAAAAGTATTCCCGGATACAAAGAATTATTCGTAAACGCATTTGCCTCCAAGGAAATTACTATCGACAAAATTGCCAAAGCCCTGGCACAGTTTGTCCGGACGCTTATCTCGGCAAATTCAAAATTTGATAAATACATGCGTGGCGAAGTGCAGTTAAGCCCGGAAGAATTGCGCGGATTTGTACTTTTTACCACCGAAGAAGGTGCTGATTGCTTTCATTGTCATGGTGGTTTTGGCAACCCATTGTTTACTACAAACAAGTTTTACAATAATGGCAAAGATTCGGTTTTCACCGATCCTTACGACCGCTATTTCGTTACCGGCGACCCGATGGACAAAGGCGCCTACAAAGCCACCACACTACGCAATATCGAATTCACCGGGCCTTACATGCATGATGGCCGCTTTGAAACATTAGAGGAAGTCATCGATTTTTACTCTCACGATCTCATCAATACTCCCCAGATTGATCCACTGATGCATCACATCGCCAATGGGGGGATCCAACTCACGCCCAACGAAAAATCAAATTTAATAGCATTTATTAAAACTTTAAGGGATGAGGAGTTTTTGAGTAACCCGAATTTTTCAAGCCCGACAGAATTTCCGTAAAATAAAATGCCACAAATGCACAAATAAATACCAATCATTAATTCACCACTGGAGCATTCCTATCTATAATCTTCACATTTATTTATAATCCTCCCTTTGACACCTTTTGTATTTAGCGACAGGGATGCTACCTTTCAATTTGATACCAATCGGTATGATACCATTTGGCGTATTACCGTTTGGTAACTTACCGATAGGTAACTTACCATTTGGTGAGCTCAAAATAATTGATTATTTTTGCCAGATGAAGTCACCATTTGTATTTGGAAAAGTAGTTACAGAAAACTCGTTTATCAACCGAACCAAAGAGATCGAAAGGTTGACAGGAAATTTCACCAGCCATCTCAACAGCATCCTGATCTCACCCCGACGATGGGGAAAATCATCTCTGGTTAGAAGAACTGCAATAGAACTTACAAAACAAAATCCCAATGTAATATTTTGTTTTCTCGACCTGTTTAGAATCCGTAGTGAAGAAGAGTTTTACAAGCAATTTACAACAGAAGTGGTCAAGTCGACAGCTGATAAAATAGACGAATTAATGGAAAACGTTAAAGGTTTTTTGAACAGGTTATCTCCGCGCCTTTCATTTGGAGCAGATCCAATGAATGATTTTCAATTGACTTTTGAATTGTCCTCGGATAAAAAGGACTTGGCTGAAATATTGAACCTACCTGAAAAAATAGCCACTAAAAAGAAAATCCATATCATAGTTGGTATTGATGAATTTCAGAATATAGGCAACTACAAGGAATCCTTGGAGTTCCAAAAACTTCTGAGGTCAATCTGGCAACACCATCAACATGTTTCTTATTGCTTGTATGGTAGTAAGCGCCATATGATGATGGAACTCTTTGAAAGCCAATCAATGCCATTTTACAAATTTGGCGATGTGATGTTTTTGCAAAAAATTAAAAAGGAGCATTTTATACAATTTGTTATTGTATCCTTTGCTCGAACCAAAAAATCCGTAAGCAAAAAAATAGCAGAAAAACTGGTCAATTCCGTAGAAAACCATCCTTATTACGTGCAGCAACTTTCTCATATCACATGGACAAATTGTGGAGGTAAATTATCAAACAAAATCCTGGATGAATCTTTGGATGATCTTATTGAACAAAATTCTATTTTATATCAGCAAATAGCAAATGACCTTAGCGACACTCAAATAAATTTCCTAATTGCTTTGAGTGATGGTGCAACAAATTTCAACTCATCTGAAGTTATGCACAAATATTCACTTGGAACCTCAGCTAATGTTACTAAATTAAAAAAAGTGCTAACCAGAAAAGAGATCATAGACAACAGCAATGGGATAACACATTTTATTGATCCTGTTTTAAAACTTTGGATGGTACGAACATTTCTAAATTAATTTGAGATTAAAGTTATACCAATTGTTAATTGAAATGCGCTAAAAGCCATTTCAATGTTACCATGGTTAATGCCGTTGTAGATTCAAAGCGCCAATTTGATTTGAGTGAAATAGTGGCGCATTTTGAATCACAAATGGCATTATACACTCCTTAAACCAATTCAGATTATCTTTCTTACTCCGGTATCGGCTGCCCCTCAATCCATGGTGCGCCGGCATCGATTAATTGCTTCTCAATCGCAGGAATTTGGTTGTTCCGGATATCTTCAAGTTTTGTTTTGATTAATACAAACTCCACTTCAGCAATTTCGAGGCTGCGCCGGTGTGCCGGTGTAGGGCCATAAGTAGAATTGGATGTCCCGGAAACTGCATAACTGAACCTTTGACCAACGGTGGGATCTCTCAATTCACCAACATATTGTTTAGAGCGATTCCCATTCAACTCCTCATCCAACTGATACAATTCTTGTTTCAAACTCCACAATTTGTTTTCTAGGTTTTCTTGTGGGCTTTGTATTTTCGTAAGTGCTACACGCATTGCATCAACCCGTTTTGTTGCGTTTCTTAAAGCCATCGATGCGGCCGAAGTCGAGGCGCCAAAAATTTCTAACTCTCGCCAAAACGAAGCCACTTCATCAGGTGAAGATCCATCAAGGGCACCCTTATAAAGTTGTTCAACTGTAAATTCTACAGGATCCGAAAGCTGTGTAGTCTTACCATCTTCCAGTTTAGCTAAAGTCATCGAATAAGTACCAGGAGCTGCCAAAAATCCTGTCCCCCCCAAAGAGGATGCGGCATTATCAAAATTGATCGGCCTGCTGGATGGATATTTTAAATCCCATGCTACCCTGTGAAAGCCAAAGCTGGTCGGTCCCTCAAGCCTACGAACAATATTTCCCTGGCCATCCTTTACTATTAAGAGAATTTTAGGACTTTCCTGTCGGCGTTCGGCTTCCAATTCATCCCAACCCGGGAAGTTTATCTCTTTGTTTTCCGCCACCAATTTCTTTTCGTTTTCCTTGCGTTCGGCAGCAATGGTCTTTAAGCTATCGCTTAAGTAATATGTAAAAACAGCACCGAAAGGTGGATTAGGAGCAGCGAATGGAACAGCACCCTGAGAACCCCTTTCTCCAAACGAAACTACAGGCCGTTCAATATACCACCATGCCTTCCGAACTGGAAATACCGTCGCCTTTTCTTTTAGCTGTTCTTCAGAAACATTCCTCAGAGGACTATAATCGTCTAAAATATAAAAGCCACGACCAAACGAGGCGCCCACAAGGTCGTTTTCTCTACGCTGAATGGCGAGGTCGCGAAACGGAATAGTTGGTGAACCTGAAACTTTTATCCAGTTTACTCCCATATCAATAGTAAAATAAATACCGAATTCTGTTCCTGCAAAAAGCAATAACTGGTTTTCATGGTCCTGAACCAAACGCCAGATCAATGTCCGCTCAGGTAGATTACCCTTTATGGATTTCCATGACTTTCCATTATCAGTGCTCCTCAATAAGTAAGGATTTAAATCACCAAACTTGTGGTTATCTAGGGCAACATATACAGTAGACTCATCAAACTGGTCTGCTTTGATATCATTTACATATGCTGTAGCAGGAACTCCGGGCAATGAGCCAACATCAATTTTTTGCCAGTTATCACCACCATCTTCAGTAACCTGAATAATACCATCATCAGTCCCTATATAAATCAAGCCCTCTTTTACAGGAGATTCTGAGATGGAGGTTATTGTATTGTATTTCGACATGGCTACAAAATCCCATGCTGCATCCCAACTTTGCGTTTTATCCATAAGAGGCAATGTGATCCTCTCCTGGTTAAGCGTAAGGTCAGGCGATACAGCTTTCCAGCTATCTCCGCGGTCGTCAGATCGCCAGAGTCGTTGTGAACCATGGTACACCCTTGTTGGTGAATGAGGACTGATTAAAATAGGAGCATCCCAGTTGTATCTCTCTGGCCCTTCACCTGCTTCAGGCTGAGGCCTGATGTAAAACACTTCGCCGGTAGATCGGTCAATGCGGCACAGATTTCCCTGCTGCCACTGTGAGTACATAATATCTGGGTTACCGGGCTCAGTTGCCGGTTGGTGCCCATCAGCATAAAGTGTTATAAACCAATCTGCTGTTCTTATCCCATGTTTATTATCAGTCCGTGATGGGCCACCCTGTGTGCTGTTATCCTGTGTTCCGCCATAAATATTATAAAAGGGTTCGGCGTCATCAACTGCAAGCTTGTAAAATTGGGTTAATGGAAGGTTAGGCATAAAACGCCAGTTCAGGGCATTGTCAAAACTTTCGTACAAGCCGCCATCCGTTCCTACCAGCAAATAATCGGGGTCATCTTTTCTGAAAGCAATTGCATGATTGTCGGAATGTTTGTATTTCTCAGTTAAGCGTTTGAAGGTTTTTCCGCCATCTTCAGATACCTGGATCCGAACGTCCATCAGGTAAATCTTATCGAAATTATGTGGACAGGCATACAGTTCCTGGTAATAATGTGGCCCGGTACCACGTGCTACCGCTTCTGACATTTTTGCCCAGCTTGATCCGCGATCGGATGAACGGAAAACACCACCATCGCGCCTGAACAATTCAATAGCAGCATAAACTACATCAGGATTCTGGGGTGAAATAGCCAGGCCGATTTTAGCCATATCAGTTCCGGGTAAACCGCTTTTCAATTGTTCCCAGGTTTCGCCGCCATCAGTTGAACGATGAATTCCGGAACCAGGCCCACCACCCATATAGGAGGCAATATTCCGGTGACGCTGCCAGGTGGCAGCATACATCCAGTCAGGATTCCTGGGATCTATAACAATATCAGTTACTCCAACCCATTCGTCATCACCCAATGTTTTTGTCCAGGTTTTACCACCATCTATCGATTTAAAAAACCCGCGTTCACCACCTTTCGACCACAAGGGACCCTGGGCAGCAACCAAAATAATTTCAGAGTTATCAGGGTGGACTATAATTTTTGAAATATGTTCGGAATCTTTCAATCCCATGTTTTTCCAACTCAAGCCACCATCTTCGCTACGATAAATACCATCGCCATAACCAACATGACGACCACCGACATTTTCTCCGGTTCCCACCCAAATAACATGTGGATTGTTCGGATCGATAGTAATACAACCAACGGAATATGAACTTTGATTATCAAAAATTGGTTTCCATGTCACACCTGCATTAACAGTTTTCCATACTCCACCCGAACCAACCGCAATATACCACAGGTTATCATCATCAGGATGGATTGCAATATCCGCGATTCTACCCGACATAAATGCAGGACCAATACCGCGCAGTTTAATATCAGAAAAAGTACTGGCAGTTAGTGGACCCTTTTCCTTGGGTTTCTCTTGTGAATACCCCTTGTTTCCTGACAAAGAAAAGATGAACAGGCATGAGAAAATTAAAGCTAAACTCTTCATTTTTAAGATCTCCATGTTGATAAAATAAGTTGTATCTATGCGTTAGTATAATATAAGATTGACAAGGCTTGCAAAAATAATTCAACAAAAACTGACCGGATCGATTAATACAAACATTTACAGCCCATAAAAATATGAATCCTGTTTAACATATATATAAAAATGTACACTTTTTTCTGATTTTTACTGGTTGAAATACAAACGAGATATTGAACATGAACCGGAAAACTGTGTTTATTTAAGTATTAAAATATCCTAATTAATAAACACAAGAATTAAAATCTTGTTTAATTTAATATTAAAATCCATCTGCTATGCTACAAACTATTTTAGGATCAGGAGGATCCATTGGTATCGAACTTGCCAGGGCCCTGCCTGAGTACACTAATGAAATTCGTTTAGTGAGCCGTAACCCAAAAAAAGTAAATGATAGCGACCAGCTATTCCCGGCCAACCTCACAAACCCAAAGGAAGTTGATGAAGCCATTTCCGATTCTGAAGTAGTTTACGTAACCGTAGGTTTTGAGTACAGTATCAAAGTGTGGAGAAATACATGGCCACCATTTGTCAAAAGTGTTATAGAAAGTTGCAAAAAGCACAACGCCAAACTGGTTTTCTTTGACAATGTCTACATGTACGACCCTGACCAAATGGGTAACATGACTGAAGAAACGCCAATCAGGCCGATTAGTAAAAAAGGGAAGGTTAGAGAAGAAATAGCAGAAATGATCATGCAGGAAGCAAGAGACGGCAAACTGACTGCACTTATTGCCCGAGCCGCTGATTTCATTGCGGCAACAAACAGCATATTGATGGAGAGCGTTTACAAAAATTTGAAGCAGGGTAAAAAAGCAGATTGGTTTGTAAAACTTGACAAAACACATAATTTTACTTACGCACCCGATGCTGGTAAGGCAACTGCATTGCTTGGAAATACACCAGATGCATTTAACCAGGTTTGGCATTTGCCTTCGGTAAAAGAAAAAATGACCGGAAAACAATGGGTTCAACTTATTGCCAAAGAAATTAAGGTTGAACCAAAAGTCAGGTTGCTGCCTGTTTGGATGATGGGTATTGTAGGATTATTTATACCGGTAATTAAGGAATTTAAGGAAATGACCTACCAATGGGATAGGGATTATTATTTCGATAGCAGCAAATTTGAGAAACGGTTTGGGATTTCCCCAACACCGGCCCTGGAGGCGATCAAACACCAAATCAAATCAATAGACAAACAAAGCACTTGATTTATGGTAAAAAATTGCGTAATTTAGCAGAAGAAATTACAATCAATGGATGTTGATCTGTACATAAACCAAATAATTTCAACCTATAAATCTTCAATAAGATTTCGACTCGGGTTTGCCGCGCTGATTGTCTTTGCCGGAGTATTAATTATCCTGCTCAATGCATTTAATATCCTGGCTTTCCCTGAGCAAATGAAAAGCCTGGTTAGCGTATCGGGTACCCTTGTTTCTTCAATTTGTGCATTTCCAATTAAAGAAATTGTTGATCGCCGCAACAGGATCAAACTGATCAATGTACTCTCTCAACAATATAAAAATTCAGAAGGCAAGGACAAACAAAAACTGGAAGAATTAATTTGGAAGTTTATCGAGAAAAATACCCTTGGATCATAATGGAAAATCAAAACGAGAAAATATTAGGCAAGTTCCAGGCTGAGGAAAAAAAATCGAGGAGCCGAATGTTTAAATACTCTTCAATTCCTTTGATAATAACAATCATATTAATTGTCGTATCTTACTTAGCGGTAGATGATGCCAACAAGCAAGTGAAAGATCTCAAAGTACAGAAACAAAATCTGGAAATGACTATTGGCGAGTTAAGCAATGACCTCTCAATTAAATCGGATAGTCTTGCAGAGATGAACAAAATCCTGGAATTGGCAATCAATTATAAGGACAAGCGCTATTCGTTCAATTATTCCATCGATAAACAACTTTACTCCCGCTACCCAAAACAAAGCAGGATGTTATCGGAAATGCGCGACTTGATCGATGTGAATGCTGTTAAATGGCACCTCGGCGGAAATTCTATTGATAAGGGTTTCGACTCCCCTAGTTTTGCAGCATATATGATCAATAAATTTTCGAATACTTCCATTTCTGCTAATGAACGTTACCGAATGAGAGAAACCTTACCTGATGCCGGAACAGAACCTGAAGTTGGTGATGTGGTTTTTTATGAGCACGGTTATGCCATGTTTTACTTTGAATACGAAGGAGAACCCTTTGTTGTGGGAATGACTCCAATAGGATTGGCCTCGCTAACTCTTGAATTTGGCCCCAAAAGAATTGGGTATGGAAGTATTACATACTAACCTGAATTCGATACATGAAATTAACTAACTGTTTGACAGCATGAACATTATAAATCTATTCAGACATGGAAAGTTGGAAAGTTGGAAAATTTGGGCATAATAAACGATAATTTCTTCCACTTTTCCATTCTTCCCAGCCTTGCCGGAAGGCAGGCATTTTCCAAATTTAGAAGTGAAATTTTATTCGTTGTTTATCAATTTTTTATAAATTTTCCTATCTCGAACTGACATTATTAGGCCTTTGGTAGTAGAACATTGAACTTACTTCCCTCTCCCAACTTACTTTCTACCCATAATTTTCCGTTTATCAGCCTGGTAAATTCATAAGTAATTACCAGGCCCAAACCAGTGCCTATCTCACCATCAGTACCTGAAAGGCTGTTGGCATTTTCGATATCAAAAAGCTTTTTCCTGGAAGTTTCCTCAATTCCAATACCGTTATCTTCAATAGTGCATATTACAGATTGCTCACAATTCCTTGATTGAATAGAAATCCTGCCTCCCATGGGAGTATACTTTATAGCATTTGAAAGCAAATTCCTGATGATGGTGCCCAACATAAAATGATCAGCAACGACAATGGTTTCATTTGGTATGGCATTTTTTATTTGCTGCAGCTTGAGTTCAAAATTGCCCTTCAGTTCGGCCAGAACTCCTTCTGCAACTTCATAAACATTTATTCTTTCGGGCACAGGGTTTAGTTTACCACCTTGCAAGCGTGACCAATCGAGAAGGTTTACAAGCAAATTATAAGTATTTTCGGAATTTGATTTTATTGCCTTTACCATTTCCAGTTTTTCAACATCCTCAAATTCATCCCATTGATCCGATAATATTTCGGAAAATCCCAGTAAGGCACTGAATGGATTTCTCAGGTCGTGAGCAAGAATCGAAAAAAATTTGTCCTTGGTGTTGTTGGCTTCCCTCAAATCATTCTCCGTTTTCTTACGTACCATTATCTCTCCATTGAGATGCAGGTTGGCATTTTCCAAATCAGATGTACGTTCCTTTACCAATTTTATAAGCCTGTTTTCCTGCCTTTTTAATACCCTTACTCTTAACATGAATAAACCAAAAAGAACTGCCAGTCCAAAAAATGTTACCAATACTTTAAACCAAATCGTATCGTAGAACCAGGGTAATAAAATTACCGTTAAAGTTTTTTCTGCATTATGCCAATTTACCTGGTCCATCGAAGCCCTGATTAAAATGTTGTATTTCCCATGATCATGGTTAATGAACGAGAGGGTGTTGTTGCGACCGAGATTTATCCATTTATTCGAAAGTTCCGGAATTTTGTATTGAAAATAACTCTCCTCGGAAAACAAGTAATTCTGCGCACTCAATTCAAAGGTTAAAAAATCAGAACCGGGTTCAATGGTAACAAGGCTTTTGTATTGCAGCATTGTATCCATTTTAATTATATCGTTATTTACGTACAACTCACTGAATGAGGGTCGAGGTTGGGGCAAATTTACTTCCAGTTCACCAGGCAAAAAAGAAACCAAACCCGAAACTCCCCCAAAATAATACCTTCCACTTTCACCTTTATGATATGCTGCGGTATTAAATTCGACGCTTGGCAAACCATCCTTTACTGTAAAATTTGAGAAACTGGTATCGGTAAGATCAAGGTGCGACAATCCATAATTCGTACTCAGAAACAAATCTTTATCATTACCTCCAAGTATTCCATAAACAATATTATTGGGAAGTCCGTGCTCAGTGGTTAGGCTGCTAAATTTCTGTTTATCTCGGCAAAAGATATTAAGGCCTTGATGCGTACCAACCCACAGATCACCACCCGGCTTATCTAATATTGATATCACTTTGTTTGATGTAATAGAGCCTGACGACTCATCATTTTCAAACCTTTCGAAGGACCCTTGTTCGTAATTAAATTTCGACAGTCCGCCAAAATTAGAACCAACCCAAACCTCCTTTGTATCAGTTACCAAAACACTTTTAATCTCACCTCTTCCTATGCTTTTCTTATTTTCCGGATCATGGCGATAAAATTCTATAAGTTTTTCTTGCCCGGCATGAAAGACTCCCATTCCTGCGGAAGCACCAACCAAATAAATATCATCCCTATAATGTACAATTTCAAATATGAACCTAACCATCATATCTTCTGAGCTTTTGATAGGCCACCTCAAAGGAATCGGTTGTATTTCATTGGTTAATAAATCGAACTTAAAAATTGATCCCCCTTCAGTACCTATCCAAACTAAATTGTCATTATGGGCATCCTTGCGAAATACATAAACCGCTTCCTTAGGCAAAAAATGCTTGCTTTCTCCAGTTTTTAAATTTATCCGGTTGAAGCCGTGGTATCCTCCTACCAATACCTGGTCGTCAACCTCCAAAATTGCCCGTACACTGGTAAAATCGATGTTATAATCCCTGCTATCATTGTTTGAAAACACAGTAAATTTTTTTGTGCCGGGATGATGAAGGTTGATTCCCTTGCCTTTTGTGCCAACCCACAATATTTTTTTGTCATCAAGATACAACGAACGTATCGAATTATAGGATACGCCCCCTGGCATTTCTGCTGAAGAATACAACTTTGATTCACCCGATTTGGTATGGTAAAGGTACAAGCCCCCGTTAGAAGTGGCAATCCAAAGTGAATCACCCTGCGGCAGCAGGGCTGAAATTGCCCTGAACCTTAATGTTAACTCCGGATTTCCTTCTATAATCACTGATTTACCAGTTAAGGTATTAAATTTATGAAGGTAGGACTCCGATGTTCCCAACCATAAATAATCACCAGGCCCCTTAACCACGCAACGTAAGGAATCATAATCGAAGCGGGATTTTATTCTTTGGTCAAAATAATGATTAACGATCCCCTGACCTGGCAGAAATTTTATCAAACCATTTCGGTCAGTTGCAATCCAAATCACTTCTCCATCTTGTTCAATATCCCGGATAAAAACGTGCTCCGGTATAGTAACTGGGATTTTAACGGGATATATTTTTTTGAGGTCATTGCCGGGATCAAAGTATAAGAGACCATTTCTTTCAGTACCAGCCCAAATTACTCCTTTGTCATCTCTTAAAAGACAAGCAATATTCAGATTGTTAATTCTACGATTATCTGTATCGAAAAAATCAATATGGAAAAAAGATTCGGTTCTGGGATCAAATCTACTTAAACCATTGTCAAGAGTACCTATCCAGATATAACCATCAGCGTGCAAAAGTGTTGAAATGTTATTGGAACAAATGGAATTTACATCATCAGGATTATTCCTGAATATTTTGAATGAATTGCCATCATACCTGTTTAATCCGTCGTGTGTACCAAACCACATGATCCCTCTTTGGTCCTGGCAAATTGAGGTTACATTACTTTGAGATAATCCATCTTCGTTGGTAATAGATTTAAATGTGGGATACTTGGCCTTTTGGCTCCAGGCTTTTATACCTGGATAAATGCACATAAAAACTACGGAAATAAGGAGTAATTTTTTCATTTCTTAAAAGAAGATCACAAAAATAAGAAATGCATGGGTTACTTGCGTAAATGTGTAGTAAAAATATTTTAATGTATCAGATCAGGTATATCATTGCTTATTCTCCTTTCTTGAATAACTTTTACTTTTTTTATTTGTTGGTTGTATCCAACATTAATCCTGCTCTTACACCAACCCATAAAAGTAACAAAAAAAACCACCCTCGTTGAAGGTGGTTTCCAATTTCTACTCAAACCGTCTTTTTCTCTTTTTCCGAGCACCATCGGCCTGTCTAGTAAACGCTTTCTTTTCCTGGGCATCCTTTCCTTGTGCCCTCTCTACACTTACCCGGCTACCTCTGAATTGGGTATCCCTGTTGAGTGATTTTATCACTTTATTTGCGTGTTCACTTTTAACTTCGAAAAATGAGAATTTTTTCATCAGGTCGATACGGCCAACGGGAACTTTTGCACCTTCTACATTTTTGTTAATCAGTTCAATTAGCCCATTGGGCACAAGGCCATCCATTTTACCCAGGTTGATAAAAATACGTGTATAACCTTTTTCAGACTGGCCATCGAAATCTCTTTGCCTGGTTCGTCCCTCTCCTCTTCTTTCTCCTCTTCTTTCGCCCCTTCTCTCACCTCTTCGCTCTCCTCTTCTGCCATCCCGATCATCTTTGGGTTCACTCAAATTATCGGCATCACGGTAATAATCAAGGAAGCGATTAAACTCCAGTGAAACAAAACGTTTGATCAACTCCTCTTTACTGAGCCATTCGAGTTTCTTATAAATAACCGGCAAATAGGTATCAATTTGTGAGTGGTCGATTTCCACATTTTCCATTTTGTCAATCAGGTTGAACAATTGCTTCTCGCATATTTCCCTTCCTGTTGGCATAGTTCCACGGGTAAATTTGATCCCCAATAGATTTTCTATTTGCCTAACAGCATGTTTCTCCCTGAGGTGGGTAATCGCTATGGAAATACCAGCTTTTCCAATACGGCCAGTTCTGCCACTGCGATGGGTATAAACTTCTTTTTCGTCGGGAAGGCTGTAATGGATTACATGCGTAAGATCGTTCACATCAAGTCCACGGGCTGCAACATCAGTTGCAACGAGCAAGCGAATATTCCTGATCCTGAATTTCTGCATTACATAATCGCGTTGGGCTTGCGACAGGTCACCATGCAGCGAATCAGCGTTGTATCCATCCTGGATAAGTTTGTCAGCAATTTCCTGGGTTTCTCTGCGGGTACGGCAAAATACGATCCCGTAAATCATGGGATAGAAATCAGCAAGCCGTTTTAGTGCAAGGTATTTATCCTTAGCATGAACAGTGTATAACAGGTGTTTTACATTTTCAGCACCAGCACCACGTGTACCTGCAACCACTTCAACAGGATCGGTCATGTACTTATTAGCAATACGCTGAATCTCTTTAGGCATGGTAGCCGAAAATAACAAAGTATTCCGGTCTTCAGGTATTTCAGATAGAATTTCATTAATATCATCAAGGAAACCCATGTTCAGCATTTCGTCTGCTTCATCAAGTACTATCCGGAACACACTTGACAATTTTGCAGCTTTGCGTTTTATCAGGTCCAACAATCTGCCCGGTGTAGCCACAATAATCTGCACTCCTCGCTTAAGCTCTCTAATCTGACTATCGATGCTGGTTCCGCCATATACAGCAAGAACACCAAGTCCATCAACATATTTTGAATAATTGGTCAGATCCTTAGCAATTTGTACACATAACTCCCGGGTTGGGCTTAAGATTAAAACCTGTGGCTTTTTCACTCTTGCATCAGCCTGATGTATAACCGGGAGTCCAAACGCTGCAGTTTTTCCGGTACCTGTTTGTGCCAGACCAACAATGTCAACGTTCTTTTCGAGCAGGATGGGAATCACTTTTTCCTGGATGGGCATTGGTTTTTCGAAACCCAATTCACCGATTGCCTTTAAAATATCTTCCGACAATCCTAATTCTTCAAATGTCATTTGTAAAATTTAATATTATTAATTGGTGCTTTTGGAAGCGTCTGCCATTGGCTTCCGGCAGTCGTGCTGTTGCACACAATTGGGGAAAGGATGTTGGTTCGCTTGTCAAAATTCACGATTTATGGCGGCAAAGGTACGCTTTCTTTTATCATTGAGTTAAATCGGATGGCTTTCAAATGCTTACATTGAAAGAAATGCTCAACGCTAAATGGTGAATGGTGAATTTAAGTTTTAGAGAGAACAGGGGTACTATCCCGCACAGTAAAGAACTGTAGAAGTCAAGAAATAGGTGATTAATTGTACCTGTACAATTAATCAAATATTCAACAGATCCTTTCTCGCCGCTTCATACTCTTCTATCATTTCGTTGATAATATTCCCGGCAGGCTTTATTTCATCAATCAACGCCGAAACCTGTCCGATTTCCAATTCTCCTTCATCCGCATTGCCTTCAAACATTCCAAGCCTGGCGCGACCTCTGCCCAGGTGATTTTTAATATCCTCTACAGAGGCACCTCTTCTTTCCATTTCCTCAACTTCTTTAAGGAATTTATTTTTAATCAGTCGCACCGGTACGGTTTGTTTTAAGGTGAGTTTTGTATCGCCATCTTTGGCTTCAATGATTTTTTGTTTAAAAACAGGATGTGCCGACGATTCTTCAGAGGCTGCAAATCGGCTTCCTACCTGAACGCCGTTGGCACCCAAGGCCAAAGCTGCTAACATTTGACGGCCAGTGCCAATTCCTCCGGCTGCGATTAATGGCAGGCCGACAGTTTTACGGATCAATGGAATAAGGTTCATCGTAGTGGTTTCCTCGAAACCGTTGTGTCCACCAGCTTCAAAACCTTCAGCAACGATAGCATCCACCCCTGCTTCCTGTGCTTTAAGGGCAAACTTAGTATTAGCAATTACATGAACCACAGTAATACCATGCTCCTTAAAAAGTGCGGTATATTTTTTTGGATTGCCAGCCGAGGTAAACACAATTTTAACTTTTTCACGTAAAACGATTTTGGTAAGTTCATCCATTTGGGGATAAAGCAATGGCAGGTTAACTCCAAAGGATTTATCCGTTGCTTGTTTAACTTTTTTAAGATGTTCTTCAAAAACATCGGGATACATTGACCCAGCTCCGATCAGTCCCAATCCACCGGCATTGGAAACGGCTGCTGCAAGCTTCCATCCGGAGCACCAGATCATGCCACCCTGGATGATGGGATGTTTTATTTTGAAAAGTTCGGTTATTCTGGAGCTCATGTTTTTGTGTTCAAAGTTCGGTGTTCAAAGATTAGAGCAATGAGTTCAGCGTTCTGAGTTCAAGTTCTGTTATTTAAGTCCCATTTGAAAAGACGTGTCATCATCAAATACCTTATTGACCGGCTTCAAATATCAGCACTCTACTATCATTCTCGCATTCAATCATTTTATCATTAGCTTCACTATTCTACAATGACCATTTCGTCGACGAGATGGCCGGCTCCAGCATATTTATCTACGATAAAAAGGAAGTAGCGTGCATCGAGCATAATATTGCGACATTGATCGGGATCAAACATCAGGTCACTCATAGTTCCTTCCCAGCAACGGTCGAAGTTTAGCCCGATGAGTTCGCCATCAGCATTCAGCGCCGGGCTTCCGGAATTACCTCCTGTAGTATGATTGGTTGCAATGAAACATACGGGCATTTCACCATCCTGACCATATTTACCGTAATCCTTGTTCTCGTATAATTCCTTCAATTTATCCTCCACAACATAGTCATAAATATTTGGATCTTCCTTTTCAATGATTCCTTCAAGGGTGGTTTGATAATTATAAAAAACAGCGTCCCGCGGATAGTACGGCTTTACCTTGCCATATGCTACACGCAGGGTTGAGTTGGCATCAGGATAGAAACGTTTGCCTGGTTCCATTTCCATTTGTGCTTTCATGTAAATTCGCATCATGCTGTCGATTTTAGAATAGAGCTGTACAAGTTGTTTCTGTGGATTCTCACGATAATATTTCCAAAAATCATTGGTAAGCTGATAAGCAGGGTCCTTTAAAATCTTTTTGTATTTCGATTTCTTATATTTCCCCAGAAATGCCATAACCTTTTCCTCTGATGAAAACATCGATTTATCGTACATTTCATCAGCGTACTTTTGAATATCGCCTTTATATTTATTTTCAATTAAATCAAATGCTGGTGGCCGGTTCCCATTTTCTGCAAAAGCGTGATAGCTATCCAGCATCCTTACAAAGACTTTCTTATCGATGGGCAAATAGTAGTTTTTATAGAAAGTCTTTTCACCTGCAATTGCAGCATCAACTTCTTTCTGAATTTCTTCATCCGTAACTCCATCCTTCTGTGAAAGCTGTACCAAATTCATAACCTGCCTTGCTGCCCTGACAATTTCAATTCCCAGTCCGGCCTCAACCAAATAAATGTTTTGCATCTGTACATCAGTAAGTGCATTATATGTTTCATCAAATTCCTGTAACAATCCTCCATACTTCTGCTTTAACTCAGATGATGAATTTACCCATTCCGCAAAATCAGTTTCATATTCCTGTTTTGTCTCTATACCATCCAGCTTCATGATCCCTTTGTTTTCGCCAATCCATTTTTTCCACCCGTTTGAGAGGCCTGAATGTTTAGCTGAATATTGTATTCTTACTTTGGGATCCTGGTTCATGTACGACTCGTATATGTCCAGCTTTTGCCGGCGCAATTCAATCCGGGTAGGATTCTGAACCCTGGTAATCATTTCTATGGCATCCGAAGGCAAGTATTCCTGTGTCCTTCCCGGAAAACCGAAAATGAAGGTAAAGTCATCTTCTTTCACACCTTTTACAGAAATCGGAAGAGAGTACAATGGCTTGTAGGGTATATTATCATCAGCATATTTGGCTGGTTCATTGTCCTTGTTCACGTAAATCCTGAACAGTGAAAAATCGCCGGTATGCCTGGGCCACATCCAGTTGTCGGTATCACCCCCAAACTTCCCGATATTTGAAGGTGGCGCTCCTACCAGTCTGATGTCAGTAAAAACTTCGGTTACAAAAAGATAATACTCATTGCCATAGTAAAATGGCCGTACATAGGCTTTGAAATGTGTATCTTTTTCGGCTTCCTTCTTAATTTCATCACCTTTTATTTTAAGTAAGGAGTCTCTCAATTTCTGAGTCATATCTTCTTCAATGCCCTCAAGCATCCTTGTAGTCACATCATCCATGCGCACCAGCCTGGTCACTTTTAAACCCGGGTTCGACAGTTCCTCTTTCCGGTTCATAGCCCAAAAGCCATCGGTCAGGTAATCATGCTCAATGGTACTGTGCGATTGAATAGCACGATAACCGCAGTGGTGGTTGGTAAGAATGAGGCCCTCTTCGGAAATGATCTCAGCTGTACATCCTCCACCGAACAGCAAAATAGCATCTTTCATTGAAGAATTATTGATATCGTAAATATCCTTTGCAGTGATACGCATACCCATGTCCTGCATCTCTTTTTCGTTAAGTTGCTCCAATAGCATTGGAATCCACATTCCTTCGTCAGCGTGGGAAATTGAGGCCTGCAAAACAATCAAAAGTGTAGCGGCAATTAGTTTAAAGTAGTTTTTCATGATTGGTAAGATTGTTAATGGTTTTTTAATTGATGCAAATTTAAGAGAATTTTAGCTGAGTTAAATCCCTGACGATTTTATTCGATGTCTATTTAACTGCAATCGTTTCTATTTCCACCATCACCCCCAGAGGCAATTTCACTACCCCGTACGCCGCACGGGCCGGTGGATTTGATGGATAGTACTTTGCATATACTTCGTTCATGGCAACAAAATTATCCATATTGTCAAGCAGGCAGGTAGATTTAACCACATCTTCAAAAGTGTAACCAGCTTCCTCAAGGACTGCTCCAATATTTTTCATTACCTGTTCGGTTTGTTCCTTAACTCCTCCATCAACAATTTTACCTGTAGAAGGATCGATGGGTATCTGCCCTGAAATAAACAGTTGTCCATTTTTTTCGATAGCCTGGCTATAGGGGCCAACGGCCTTTGGTGCATTTTCGGTGTGAATGATTTTTTTCATTTTAATTCTATTTTAAATTCTTAATAACTATAATTCCTTTTAATTCTTAACGCAAAACACCAGACTCTAAATGCTCCTATTGGTAAGAATCCCTGAAATCCTTTTTCCTGGAATATTTCATATCTCTCAATATTGAAGATTTCACATTTATCCCAAAATTCCAGCTTTTCCTGCTTCCTGTCGGAATCCAGTTAAAAAACATTTCCCAGCAATGTAAATCACGATAGACGTCGATCGCTGTGTAAGTAAAATCCTTGTCTTCAAAGTCATAGCCGGTTCTGATTTGCAACTTCCATTTTGGTGTAATATTCACGTCACCCATTATTCCGAGAGTTTGTACGGTACTGCGTACATCGCCGGTTTCATAATTTATATACCTGGGTGTATTTGAAAACCTCAGATTATAGGTAAAGGTGATACTCCATGGGTTGTTCCAATCAATATACAGATTCGGGTTATCCAGCACATCTCTTATTTCATGATCAGTATATTGGTCGAGAAACTCATTTTCTTCGGCAGGTTTCTCAAGTTCTGCTTCCTTTCCTTTTTTAAAATCACTGTGACTGAGCCTGTAATTCAGGCTAAAATTCCATGTAGTATTGGTCATTCTGAATAACCTGTGGTTTACATTCCATTCAAATTCATCGTAGGGCCTTCCCAATTCATCAACAGCATAAAAATTCCAGATACTTGCATAGGTAATATTGAGTTTTTTAAATAAAGTTGTTCTGCCGGACAAGGAAAGCGGCGCCCAATTCAGGGAATCACGGGCTAAATCATATGAAGTAGAAATAGAAAAATTATCTATCAATTTTACTTTTTTCATTCCCGTGATAGTATCCTTTCGGGACCTGACTTTCATTTCTAAATTGTTGTTCAATGAAAAAGAAACATTACCAGATCTTTTATCCGGCGGGCCTCCATATAAAGTACCCTCAAAAATAGAATACCGCCTTGTATCGCCATCGTTGTTATACTGAACATCATCCCAATAGCCCCAATAATCAGAACCAAAATCGGGGCGGAAGGTGAATGCTATATTGGGCGTAAGTACATGACGAATAGCTGTAATGGGGCCCTTTTTAAACTGGTACATCCCATAGAGTCTAGTGCTGAGACCAGCAGAATATGAGAATTGCCTTGCTGCTTTAAAACTATAAACAGTATCTGTTTCAACATAGCCAACAAGCGTATCATTAGCACCAAACAGGGTGTCGTTGACCCAATTTTTCCTGACAGTCCAGGGATACCATTTTTCAGAATAGCTTACCGCGTTAGTAAAAGTAAAAAACTTCAATGCTTTTATCGAAACACTTATCGGAACGTTATGCTTTACACCATATTTAAACTGGTCAGTCCATCCGGGCTGAAACATGAGTGTATCTACTGTTGATATCCTGTTATCAGCGTTCATTGTGTACTTTACATTGATATTCTCGTACCATTTGGGTTTACCAACCGGCGTTTGCTTCCTGAATGGATAAAACTGCTTGGTATTGAATGTTAATGTTGGTAATGAAATATTAACCGCACCATCAAGGGTATTTTGCTGTAGATTGGTATTTAGACTCAGAAACATCTTATTGTTAAAATTGGTTCGGTACGAAACACTAGACTGAAAGGTATTCGATAAATAAGCCTCGGTGTTGGTAAGGTTAAACTCGTTATATTGTGCTGTAACAATATTTACGTTAGCAGAAAAATTACTGTTTGGCCTTGCCTTAGGATCCTGTGTGTGTGTCCAACGAATTTGATAATCAATATTCTCTGTTACATCAGGATCGTCTCTATCGCCCAGAATATTTTTAGCATAGCTAAGGTTAAAATTGCCATTGAACCTGTACCGCTTCGCGTATCTAAAGGTAGGCCGGATGGCCCAGCTCCCGCTTGAAAAAATATCACCGGTTACCATAAGATCCATGTATTCGTTTATCCCCCAATAATACCCTCCACCTTCAAGAAAAAATCCCCGGTTTGCTGATTCTCCAAAAGAAGGAACTATAAGCCCTGATCGCTGACCGGCTTTATTTGGGAATAATCCAAAAGGTACAGCCAGGGGGACAGGCACATCTTCGATAACCAACCATGCCGGGCCGGAAACAATTTTATTATCGGGTATCATCTGGGCCTTGGTATAGCGGAACTCAAAGTGCGGATGCTTAAGATTGCAGGTGGTATATTTTCCATTTGCCACATTGATTCGTCCGTCGGGAAGTCGCTTGATTTTTGCGCCATGAAGGTAACCTTCACCCTCTTGAGTTATCACGTGCTGGATATAACCTTTTTTAGTGTCAAAATTATACTTGAGCTGCTCGGATTCGAAACTCTGGCCGGATTCAGTAAAAACTGGTGTACCAATAACTGTCCCGGTGGAGTCTTCTACTCCTCTGGCGTTAGCCTGGTTTTTCATAAAATCAATTTCGATATAGGCCGCTTTCAGGTTAATACTCCCATATTCAATTTCAGCGTCATCATATAAATATACTTTCCTGTTTTTTACATCAAAATGAATTTCCTTGTATGATTTATAATCGATTTTTGCGTCAAGTAAAAAGCCCGAACCTTGCTCCGCACCTGTTGAGTCGACAGGTTTCATATCAATGGTATCAACCCTTGCCTCGCCTGATGCATAAATTGTGGTATCGCCTGAAATCCTGGAATTTTCCTGGGAGAAGGCCGGCATGGAGAATATCAAACCTGTCGAATAAATCAAAGAAACAATAAGGATAAAATTTTTAATCGAAATGCAGGGGATAGCAAAAGGATGTCGAAAATTCGACAAACCAAAAACCCCTCCATTTCTAAACATTTTTTCCAGATATTTCAAACCAGATTGCTAATTTGCATCCAAGCCTTTTTTCACTACAAAGAAAACGATTTTGAAAACGTGTTTGATGACGTGTCTATCATTTTCACTAATTTTGCTGTGTACAGCAAGAATTAAACCCAAAATTAATTCTTTATTTCAGAACACAATCTATTGCGGACAAATGATGAAACGATTCTATTTGTATTTTCTTGCTTTAACTCTCATTCATGCTACAGCTAATTTTACAGTAGCACAAAATGACATTAATGTACTCAAACTAGACAAAATAGTTTTAGATCCCGGCCATGGCGGTTACGATTCAGGCGGGCACGGTAAAACTTCAAAAGAAAAAAATGTAGCCCTGGCTATCGCATTGGCAACTGGAATAATCATGCAGGAAGAACTGCCTGGTATTGAAGTAATTTATACCAGGACGGAAGACCGTTTTGTTAAACTACACGACCGGGCTAAAATTGCTAACGAAAGCGCTGCTGATCTTTTTATCTCAATTCACTGCAACTCAAATCCATCAAGCCAGCCTTTTGGAACAGAGACTTATGTAATGGGGCTGCATAAAAGTGAGGAAAACCTTGAAGTTGCCAAAACAGAAAATGCTGCTATTCTATTAGAGGATGATTACCAGGACCAATACGAAGGCTTCGACCCAAACCTTGCCGAAGACTACATCATGTTAAATATGATTCAAAGTGCTTCCATTGACCAAAGCCTTGCTTTTTCGCAACTATTGCAGGATGAAATGAGGACAACGGCCGGTATGTACGACAGAGGCATACGCCAGGCAGGTTTTGTTGTACTTTACCTTACGGCAATGCCCGGAGTGCTACTGGAAACCGGCTTTTTAAGCAACCCCGGCGAAGAACAATTTTTATTGAAAGAAGAGAATCAGGTCAATATAGCAAAGGCAATTGTTGAGGCTGTTAAAAATTATAAACTGACAATCGAAAGTAATATTGAAGCACTTTCTAGGGCCAACGAAACGGATACCACATCGGCTGAAAGAGTTGATAAAAATTTCCGCATTGAATTTGCAAGCATTAAAAAGGAAAAGCCAACCGATGATAAAATGTTCAGCGGAATGCAGGATGTTTGGCATTATTATGAAAATGGGCGTTATCATTATACTTTTGGAAAGACGAAATCGTTTGTTCAGGCAAAGGATCTTTACCATAGAGCTGTGGCTGACGGAAAAATAAAATGGAAATACCTGAAATTTGCCGAAATAATTGAAATTGAAAAAAGCAAGATAATTTCAAGGGTAAAAGCTTCCGATAAATAAAAAAATAAGCGTAGATTTGTTGAACAATTAAAAGCCTATCTGTGAAAATTTCACGTGAATTTAAAATCGGGTTTATCTTCGTTGCAGCAGTAGCTGTATTTTTTTGGGGGTTAAACTTTTTAAAGGGAACCGACATCCTGTCGAAAAAGAGACTTCTTTATGCTGTCTACGATAAAGTTGACGGACTTGAAAAAGCCAACAAAGTAATGATCAACGGCTTGAATATCGGCCAGGTGAACAACCTGAGTTTCTATCCGGGTTCCTCTAAAATCATCGCTGAATTATACATCAAAAGAAATATCGAAATACCCAAAAACTCAGTTGCCCGCATCCATGGCACTGACCTCTTGGGGAGCAAGGCAGTTGAAATCGTTTTGGGTAACGGAACGGACATGGCCTTAACCGGAGATACTCTGATGGCCCAGATGGAAAGCAGTTTGCGCGACCAGGTAAACGAACAGGTTGAACCACTCAAGAAAAAAGCTGTGGCTCTCATCAATTCAGTGGATTCGGTGATGTCGGTTATTCAATCCATCTTCAACGAAAGTACGCGGGTGAATTTGGCTAACTCCATCGAAAATATCCATTTAACATTAAGCAACCTCGAGAGTGCAACGCACAATATTGATAACATGGTTGCAACTGAAAAAAACAGGATCAGTTCCATTATTATCAACCTGGATTCAATTTCCTATAATCTTGAAGCAAATAATCAGAACATCAATACCATCCTGTCAAACTTTGCCAATCTTAGCGATTCTCTTGTTGAGGCAGATATTCCGCAAACTGTCAGGGATGCTGGCGAAGCCATCAATAACCTGAAAGACCTATCGGATAAAATCAATAGCGGGCAGGGTACCCTCGGCCAATTATTTACAAACGATAGTTTGTATATCCAACTTGAACAGGCCACATCAAACCTGAACAAACTGCTTGAAGACATACGCCTGAATCCCAAAAAGTATGTTAAAATATCGGTATTTTAATTTTCATTAATCCGACAACTAAAGATTCACATCAGCTTTCTTATCCATTATTATTTTGCCATAGTTAATGCTTAAACATCGTTATATTTAAATAGTTTTATACTTTTGACGGAAAATTCAAATTATGTCGCTGAACAACACCATCGAACGTATTCATGGATTGTCAAGTATGATTGGCAATACACCTCTTCTGGCTATTTATTTCCGATACAAAGGTGAAGAGAGGGTGATTTATGCCAAAGCCGAAAACCTGAATATGACAGGAAGCATTAAGGACCGAATGGCTTTCCATATCATGATGAAAGCCTATGAAAACAATTACCTGAAACAGGGTAATATTATTCTTGAAGCAACCAGTGGAAATACAGGTATTTCAATCGCAGCCATTGGAAGAGCACTTGGGCATGAGGTTAAAATTTTCATCCCCGACTGGATGAGCAGCGAAAGAATTAATCTTATCAAAAGCCTTGGATCAAAAATAAGGTTGGTAAGTAAGGAGGAAGGTGGATTTCTAGGCAGCATCGACATGGCCAACAAACAGGCTAATGATGATAAAAATTCATTTTTACCTAGCCAGTTTTCTAATCAGGATAATGTTGAAGCGCATTACCTGACAACGGGACCAGAACTTTGGTGGCAGCTGAAATACCGTTCATTAAAACCGGATGCTTTTGTTGCTGGTGTGGGAACAGGAGGTACCGTAATGGGTGTGGGCAAGTACCTGAAAGAACAAAATCCAGACATAAAAATCCACCCCCTTGAACCGGCAAATTCACCCACGCTTTCAACAGGGCATAAAGTAGGCAAACACCGGATTCAAGGAATATCGGATGAGTTTATCCCTTCGATTGTTGAACTTGGCACATTGGATGAAATTGTAGAAGTCGATGATGGTGACGCTATTATCATGTCGCAAAAGCTGGCAACGATTTTAGGTATTGGAGTAGGCATCTCTTCCGGGGCTAATTTTATTGGAGCCCTTAAACTCCAAAATAAAATGGGAAAAGATTCGGTCGTGGTCACGGTATTTCCGGATGATAATAAAAAGTATCTGAGCACCGACCTGCTGAAGGAAGAGCCGTTGAAAGATGAATTTCTCTCTCCACATATTTCCCTCGATCGTTTCCGTGCATTTAAAAGGGTATGTCATACATGCTGTGATCCTGCCGATTGTGTTGAAGCCAAATATAATGGAGACATGAGTGGATTCCACCTGCCATCATGTCCTCGCAGATCACCTATTGCAGAGATGGATATTTCGGTTTAATATTACCTATCGGTTAAGGTTTGTCAATGGGTAAACAGTCCCGGATAAAACATTGACCACTATAAGGTTGTCTTATTCTGTCGAAATTTTATCAATTATTCACATTAATGGCATCTTGTTCAATTTTATTTTCTTTTATAAAAACCTCATTAATTTTCTTTTGATTTCATTTTCTATTCATTACTTTTGCTAGCAGCTACAAACACGCAAAACCAGAAATTATGGATAAAAAATATGTGTCATCAGGAACCCACTGGGAAACTGTTGTAGGGTATTCGAGAGCGTTAAAAATTGGCGACATTATTGAAGTAGCCGGAACAACCGCGGTTGAAGACAACGAAATTATCGGAATTAACGATGCTTATGCCCAGACAGTGTTTATTATCAGGAAAATTCAGAAAGCCCTTAAGGAACTAGATGCTGACCTGAAAGATGTGATCAGGACACGTCTTTATGTTAGTGATATTTCCAGATGGGAGGAAATTGGAAGGGCCCACGGACAATTTTTTAAGGACATAAAACCTGCTTCAACTATGGTTGAAGTCAGTTCGTTGGTAAACCCCAACATGCTTGTTGAAATTGAGGCAACGGCAATTGTTAAGAATAAATGATTAGGGATAAAGTACTGTTTGCCTGAGAAGTTGTGATCAGTGGAATCATCCGAAATATAAATTTATCCTCAAGGAATTCAATTCAATTATTTCATTAACCAGCCAAAACACTATTAACCAAACACAACTTGCATTTTTGGAAACCCATCTTTTGCCTGATTTAACATTATGGACGTTTTTATATCATGTTTTATTCGAACTTACCATCAGTTGCTTAACTTATGATAAACAACTTTAAATGTGTGATCGAAACATTATCCAAATCAAATTATGAACAAATTCGTCCTGACAAGGTTTTTTTAAGTGACCGTTTAATTTTATTTATACTTTTATCATTTATTTGAGCGAAACAAACACAGCAGACTGATTGATGGAAAAGATCCAACTGGAAATTTTGGGTATGTCGTACAGCCAATCGCAAAGCGGGGCTTATGCCTTAATTCTTGGCGAAACAGATGGTAAACGAAGGCTACCAATTATTATTGGGGGATTTGAAGCCCAGGCCATTGCCATTGAACTTGAAAAAATGAAACCAGCCCGGCCACTCACTCACGATCTTTTAAAAAGGGTTGCCGATAGCTTTCATATAACAGTTTTGGAAGTTATCATTAACAAGTTTTACGAGGGGGTATTTTATGCCCAGCTGATTTGTGATGACGGGAAACAAACCGTTGAAATCGATTCAAGAACCTCCGATGCTGTTGCCCTTGCCATCCGCTTCAAGTGCCCCATTTATACCTATGAAAATATTATGTCACAGGCTGGCATTGTAGTCCAGGATGAAAAGGACAAAGAAAAGATAGAGGATGACCAATGGACCCCTCCTGATGAAGTGGGCAATCCTTACGAACAGTTTACCACCAACGAACTGGAAGAATTAATTGCCAAGGAAATTGAAAACGAAGAATACGAAAAAGCTTCCAAGATCAGGGACGAAATAAATAAACGGAAGACTTCGCTGGATTGATTGTTGTTTTCCAAACCTACCTTTCTTCAAATATCGGAATATTTTTTTTATTGAACAATATCTTCAGGAGAGTATAGAATAAATATAAATCCTGGTGGTTGACTCATTTTTGAAAGCTACAAATTTTCAACCTTATTATTATAAAACTCACACCAACAGAATAGTTCGTAGCATTTTTTTTAAATCAATTTCTGATCCTAATTTATTTAATATCTTTGCCTGCTTTCAAAACCACTATTCATTCTTTATCGAAGCAATATGAAAAGATGTCTTTACCTGATTGGACTTTTCCAGTTCATGTTTCTTATCACTACCTCCGCCCAAACCCCTGACAAATTAGAAAAACTTATTTCTGTTGAATGGCAATCTGTTGCAATTACTGATACACAAGGTAATCCATCAACCGTTAATCAACCATCAGGCCACCTGAACCTGGCAAAAGAAATCGATACTTTTGAGCATCTGATCAAAGATGAAAATTTGCTACTAACGGGCAACTGGCAACTTGAAGGAGAGCAATTGAAACTTGAGTACGATCTCGAACCCGACGAGCAAACGGTGGATTCGACTGTATATAAAGTGATAGATAAAAAACCCGTTGTTATTTTTTATAAGAACGGAGAAGAAGTTTCCAGAATTCAGGAACACAAACTACAGGCTTACCAGTCCTCACGACATTTTACAATCAAAAAAATTACAAAGGATAGTTTGATGCTCTCCGAAAACGGGATTATTTATACTTATGTAAATAATGAGCCCGAAACCGAAAGTTTTGTAAAGCGCTCCAGCAGTGGCTTCAGCATAGTTACACTTCTCCGGGGCTTTCTTGGCATCCTGGTGTTAATCTTTATTGCGTGGTTGTTCAGTTCCAACCGCCGGGCAGTCGATTGGAAAATTGTTGGGGTAGGCCTTACAATACAAATTGGGCTTGCAGTAGGTATACTCTTTATTCCATTTATCCAGTCGTTTTTTGAATTCGTCGGGAAAATTTTCGTCGTCATCCTCGACTTTACAAAAATTGGATCCACATTCCTGTTCAATGATCTGATGAATACAAAATTTGCAGGTTACATTTTTGCACTCCAGATTCTGCCAACAATCATCTTTTTCTCTGCACTTACCAGTATTTTGTTTTACCTCGGAATAATTCAAAAAATTGTTTGGGGATTGGCCTGGCTTATGACCAAAGCCTTGAAAATATCAGGTGCCGAAAGCCTTTCTGTTGCAGGGAATATTTTTCTTGGCCAAACAGAATCTCCATTGATGATCAAGGCATACCTTCAGAAAATGACTGATTCGGAAATGTTGTTGGTGATGATTGGTGGGATGGCGACAGTTGCTGGTGGTGTACTGGCAGCTTATATTGGTTTTCTGGGTGGTGACGATCCTGTTCAACGCATAATTTTTGCGAAACACCTGCTTACCGCTTCGGTTATGGCAGCTCCAGGTGCTATTGTTATATCAAAAGTTTTGATGCCACAAACCCAAAAAATTGATACCACAGTTGAAGTCAGCCAGGAAAAGATTGGACGTAATTTCCTTGATGCCATGTCAAATGGAACCACTGAAGGACTCAAGCTCGCAGCAAATGTTGGTGCCATGCTCCTCGTTTTCTTTGCTTTTATTGCCATGTTTAATTTTATTTTTTTGAAGGTGGGTGCATGGACAAATCTCAATATTTGGATTGCCGATGTTACTGGTGGACAATACAACGAACTTTCACTCCAATTCATACTGGGATATACATTTGCCCCATTAATGTGGGCAATCGGTATCAGCCCACAGGACATGACTCTGGTTGGACAGCTTCTTGGCGAAAAGCTTATCGCCAGTGAATTTGTAGGATACACCAGCCTGGCTTCGTTAAAAGAAACAGGTGCATTTACCGATCAGAAATCTGTTGTTATGGCAACTTACATGCTTTGCGGATTTGCCAATTTTGCATCCATCGGCATTCAAATTGGCGGCATTGGCGGACTGGCACCAAACAAACGCTGGTTCCTTTCAAAGTATGGCATCAAAGCCTTGATCGGCGGCACCATTGCTTCACTGCTTTCAGCAACTATAATTGGATCAATTATCGGGTAGCCAAATTCCTAAACATGCTTCATTAGTTTAATGAAAATGAACGGTAAAATCTTTTCAGAAGAAAAAATCGGAGGGCTATCCCTGCATAACAGGATACTCAAAGCCGGGTGTTTTGAGGGAATGTCGCAGAATGGTGGAGTTACACCTGCCTTGATTGATCATCATCGGAATATAGCTATTGGCGGAACTGCCATGACGACTGTTGCTTATTGTTCGGTAACTTCAGATGGAAGAGCTTTTGAGCATGAAATGTGGATGCGTGAGGAATTGATACCAGGCCTGAAAAAGCTAACGAATGAAGTGCACGAAAATAATGCTGCAGCCTCCATTCAACTTGGGCATTGCGGGTATTTTGCAAGTAGATCGGTCATCAGAAAAAGACCCATGGGAGCATCTCCAAAATTCAATCTTTTTCGACTTTCCTATTGCCGGCAAATGACCATTGCAGATATTGATGAGAAAATAAATGATTTTGTTAAAGCAGCCGAAATTGCAAAGAAATCGGGATTTGATGCTATTGAAATCCATGCTGGACATGGCTACCTGCTCAGTCAGTTTCTTTCGCCATTCACCAATAAACGAAATGATGAATATGGTGGCTCGCTGAAAAATCGGGTTCGGTTCACTTCAGAGATTGTAAAACGTACCAGGAAGTCTTTGGGTAAAGAATTTCCAATTCTTGTTAAGATGAACCTCCGTGATGGAATGAAGGGTGGGTTGGAATTGGAGGAGGCTATCGAAACAGCAAAAATGCTTGAACAAGCAGGTGCCAGCGCTATTATTCCAAGTAGTGGATTTACTTCAAAAACACCATTCCGTATGCTCCGCGGTAAACTGCCTGTTTCAGGAATGGTTGCCAACCAGAATAACTGGTTCATGAAACTGGGATTGCTCTTATTTGGAAAATTCATCGTTCAGGAATATCCATTCGAAAAAATATTTCACCTGGAAGATGCAACGAAATTAAAGGATGTTGTAGGAGTACCGGTTGTTTATATAGGAGGCATTACATCAGCAGAGGATATTAAAACAGTTCTGGATGCCGGATTTGATTTCGTTCAGCTTGGAAGAACCTTAATTCTCGATCCTGAATTTCCGAATAAAGTGAAACAAAATATGAAACTCACCAACAATTGCGACCACTGCAACCGCTGTGTCGCAGCTATGGATGGTGGTGGGGTTTATTGTGTTTCGCAAGAAAAGGGGTTTCTTGAGTGATATCAGAAGTCAGATGTAAGATATTGGATATGTGATCTTGAAGATACTGGAAGTAATTCTGACACCGGATACCCCGCATGGGATGGCAGCCCTGTGTTTTCGAAGGATGATGGAAAATCAGGATCGCAACCCCCTCGTTCCTGATGGCTGTAAACCCTTCCCACTGATCATCACGGGACCGAAAAGCTCATATGTTACAACACGATTAACATTTCTACCTATTCATTGGAGTCGTAATCCATATGACTTCAATCCCCAAATTTGTTAATTTTCTGTTAAACAGACACTTCCTAATATATATCAATGAACATATGATTAATATTGTATGTTTAGAGTTTATGGACCATGAATAGTGTTCCTTATTGTTACTACCTTTTGATATGCGTTAATTTCTCAACATAGTTATGTAAATAGTACAGCGAAAGGAAAAAAGCACCATGAAACAAATTACTTCAACTTTGTTAATCGTACTGATTGGATCAGTAATAATTTTTGCACAGGTCCCACATGCATTCAAATACCAGACTGTTGTGCGGGACGACTCCGGTAACATAATTACAAACCAACCTGTGTCATTTAGAATTGGTATTTTACAGGACAGTGTTAACGGAACACAGGTTTACAGTGAAACACACAACGTAACAACCAACGAAGTTGGGCATGCTTCGCTTGAAATTGGTACTGGCACTATTGAATCAGGAGTTTTTGGAGATATTGGCTGGGGAACCTCTTTACAATTCCTGAAACTGGAATTGGATGAAACCGGAAATGCGAACTACCAGTTGATGGGCACTTCGCAATTATTAGCCGTACCTTATGCTTTACAGGCGGAAAATGTTACAAATGATAAGGATGGACAAATATTTTCTGTTTCCGGGGATACCTTATTTATCACCAACGGAAATTATGTAATACTTCCTGGTGTATCACCAACAATACCTTTTAAAGTATGTGGTGATGTTTTAACAGATATTGACTGGAATGCTTATAATACGGTTCAGATTGGTACTCAATGCTGGATGAAAGAAAACCTGAAAACAACTACATACAACAATGGTACACCGATACTCTACGTAACCAATGGAACTCATTGGGCAAATCTTTCATCTGGTGCGTATTCCTGGAAATCTAACGATATAACATTTAAAGATAAATATGGTGCACTGTACAATTGGTATGCAGTAGATGATCCCAATGGTCTTTGCCCTGAGGGATGGCATGTACCATCAGATTCAGATTGGACTACATTGACTGATTACATTGGGGGAACAGGCCCACCCCATGGCAATGAGCTGAAATCCTGCAGGCAGGTCAATTCACCTTTAGCAGGAAATTGTAATACAACAGAACATCCAAGGTGGGATGAAGATACTCAAAATGGTAATTATGGTACCGACGATTATGGTTTTTCAGGTCTCCCTGGAGGTACTCGCAGCCATCTAAATGGTGTTTTCTCTTTATACGGAGAACGAGGGTATTGGTGGACTTCTACTACTACTTCTGTGGGGACAACAGTTTGGACTCGAGCTTTAATTTACGAATACTCAATCGTTAGCTTGAGTAATAGTCATAAAAATAATGGCTCAAGTGTCCGTTGTCTGCAGGATTAGGAAACCTTAACGATCTTTTCCATAGTTAAAAGGGATGCAAACCCCATGGGGGATGGCAGCCCTGTGTGTTTTCAAATAATAATGGAAAATCAGGGTTGTAATACCTTCGTTCCTCGGGGCTGTTAACCCATCCCACCATACCCTGTGACCACTGCAACCGCTGTGTTGCTGCCATGGATGGTGGTGGGGTTTATTGTGTTTCGAGGGAGAAGGGATTCTTAAAACGCTGAAATTTATATCAGATATCCGATGTTTGATGTTTTATCTATGAAATTTAATCTGGGTCCAAAAGCATAGAGCAACTATTTCAACTACAGAATTCGGTCTCCCGACTTCAGTCTTCTAACTTCTTTCCTTTAACCCCTCCTATTCCCCTATACACCTTATACCCCGATCATTCACATCGGACAAAGAATTTAATTTTGGGCAAATCCAAAGCCAGAAATCACTTATCTGGGCTGCATCCCCTTCATGCGCTGCATCATCTTGGCCATATTTTTACCACCACCCGTAGTCATCATGCGCATCATTTTGCGGGTTTCTTCAAATTGTTTGATCAAGCGGTTCACCTCCTGGATATCAGTTCCGCTACCATTGGCAATTCTTCGGCGTCTGCTACCGTTGATCACTTTCGGATTCTCCCTTTCCTCCATCGTCATCGAATAGATAATGGCTTCAACTCCTTTAAAGGCATCATCGTCGATATCCATATTTTTAATGGCCTTGCCCATACCGGGAATCATGCCCATCAAATCCTTAACATTTCCCATCTTTTTAATCTGCTTGATCTGTGAAAGGAAATCATTAAAATTGAACTGGTTCTTTGCTATTTTTTTCTGGAGTTTTTTGGCCTCCTCTTCATCAAATTGCTCCTGGGCTTTTTCAACCAGTGAAACGATATCACCCATCCCCAGAATCCTGTCGGCCATACGATTGGGATAGAAAACATCCAGGGCTTCCATCTTTTCGCCAATACCAACAAATTTAATTGGTTTGGTTACCACCGAACGAATAGTCAGGGCTGCACCACCACGGGTATCACCATCAAGCTTGGTAAGGACTACGCCATCAAAATTCAGCTTGTCGTGAAAAGCCTTCGCGGTATTCACAGCATCCTGTCCTGTCATTGAATCTACAACGAACAAGGTTTCATGTGGATTGATCGTTTCCTTAACGCTACTGATCTCATTCATCATCTCCTCATCAATTGCGAGACGGCCGGCAGTATCCACAATTACAATGTCACACCCTTTTTCACGTGCATGGACAATTGAATGTTTCGCAATTTTTACCGGTTGTTTGCTTCCTTCTTCGGTGTAAACTTCAACTCCAATTTGATCACCAAGCACCTGCAACTGGTTGATAGCAGCAGGACGGTAAACGTCACCAGCTACCAATAACGGGCGCTTGCCTTTTTTGGTTTTCAAATAATTGGCAAGCTTGGCCGAAAAGGTAGTTTTACCAGAGCCCTGTAAACCTGCAATCAGAATAATAGCGGGGCTACCTTTGATGTTGATGTCAACATGGTCTCCACCCATTAACTCAGCCAGGTCGTCGCGCACGATTTTGATCATCAATTGCCCGGGAGAAACAGCATTCAGCACATTTTGCCCCATGGCCTGTTCCTTTACCTTTTCGGTAAACTGCTTGGCAATTTTATAACTTACGTCGGCATCCAAAAGGGCTTTACGCACCTCTTTCAGCGTTTCGGCAACGTTGATTTCAGTAATATGTCCATGTCCTTTGAGAACCTTGAACGATCGATCTAGTTTTTCGCTTAAACTTTCAAACATAAAATTGATGATTTTTTCAGGGCTGCAAAAATAGAATATTTTGAGCAACCTGCTTTTGCGAAATTTAAATTTTTACTAATGAGTTTATAATCACAAAAAAAAATTATTTACAAAACTCAATTTTAATTTCAAAAAACCAGCTATGAAAAACATACCTGATTGAATAAAATGATACTTGAATAAAGGGGTATGCCTGGAGAGTGTGGGATTTTTATAAATGAAGATCCAGAACCCGACAACGGCATCAATTGGGACCATCAGTCAATCATTACTCTATTGGAGCTCCGGTGTCACAGCCTCTTACTCAATGAGTTCACCTTCGGTTGATTCAGCATTCCTGACTAAAATCGTAGAATTAAAACCAATAACAAGCTTATCCAGTTTTTCAGCAAAGTCTATCAGTGAACTATCGGTTTTATTACTCAATTTGGGCAGCATTAATCCTACAAAAACAATATCTGCATCTTTGCTCGACTTATGCATTAATTCTATTACATCCTCATTGTTCTTATTAAGAATAACATTACACTCTACTGAAATTCTCGACTCATCCACCAGGGTCTTTAGTTTTTCTTCCATCGGATTTTGTTCTTCTTCGGAGGAAACAATTGTTCTAAGACGTAATTTTGCCTGTCTCCACTCAGTATTTAAATTTAACAAATGAGCCAGAAGCAACATTAAATCTCCATTCTTTTGCATTCCTCTCCACCAAACATCAATACAATTATGAGTTGATGAATCATCTATATCAGGTAAATATGCCAGAATGCTGTTTCTTTTCATTTCTGAAACAATTCTTATGATCCTCATCAATCTCAGAATTCGATCAGTTCCATTGGTCCATCCAAACATAACAGTATTTGATTGCATGCCTGCCAAACCATTTGCCTGAATAATACCTATTATTCCCTCTTCAAAATCAGGAACAATATTTACTTCTGGAAATGCTGTTATTTTCTGATTGGCTAATTCTTGTTCCATCTCCAGTTGAATGGCCTTAGTATTCAGATCGGTATCTCCAATATCTCCGACCAAGGTTCTACAAATTGTAACTATTCCTTTATTCTGGTTGAACCAATTTGCAATTCGGGTGAGTTTCATCAACCTTTTTGGATTTGATGAAAACAAAATAATATTTGGACGCCAATTTCTGGCATGGGTATTTTTTTCTTTCAATTTAATCAAAGCAGTTCTGGCTATCGAACTCCATAACCCTGCCCTGACATCTCCCCAACTGCTTTTTAAAGCTTTTCTTTTGAGATACCAATATAAAATCAACTCAAGGGATATTGCAATTACACAAGCCAATGGATTAATAAGAAACATTACAATTCCGGCTCCAAAACAACCAAGCAGAGAAATGATCCAATGAACCTTGATGGTTGGCCTGTATGAAACATCACCAACCAGTTTTTCAATCACTGCAGATAAGTTAATTGCGATGTATAAAGTCAGGAAAAATATGGTAACCCATCGGCCAACGGCATTAAGATCTCCCAGGGCAACAGCCAATAAGGCAATTCCTCCTGTTACCCATGTGGCGATAGTTGGCTGACCTGTTTTACTTGTTCGTCCTAAAACTTTGGGTGCAATTTTATCCAGAGATAATGCCTGTAAAACCCTTGGTCCTCCGAGAATACTTCCAAATGCGGAGGATAGTATTGCTCCCCACAGCCCAGGATAAACAAGCACCATACCAAAAAATGCAATCTTCGACCATATGGGAGGTGCTGAAGGATCTATTTGTGCCAGCATTTCACCATCTACTTTTGATGTAATCGACATGGCCGTTAGAATCAAAAGATAAACTACAGCTCCGGTAATGATGGCTAAAATAGTTCCCTTGGGTATTGATTTTTTTGAATTTCTAAGATCTCCACTCATGCCAATTCCGGCACTAAACCCTGTAACTGCCGGGAAAAACACAGCGAATACAAACCAGAATCCTTCAGGTGCAGAACGATGGTAATTTGGGCTCATTTCAGGAAGATGAAAACCTCCCGTAAATACCCCGGCGAATAAGGCTATAACACTTAATCCAACAGCAGCCATTATCGGAATCTGCATTTTCAAGCTAAGGTTTGCACTTTTACCTGCAACTGCAGTAGCAAATATTATAATCAACGCTGCCAATATTTGAACAGGGGGAACTCCCCACTCTACAGGCCAAAAAGGAGCAATGGATTCTGCTAATCCAAATGCATATAAGGTCAGGCTAAATGTCCTGCAAAGAAACAGTGGGATTCCTATGGCCCCACCAAGTTGAATACCCAAACTTCTGGAAATCATATAGTATTCACCACCAATACCAACCTTCATATTGGTAGATATTGCAGATGCACTTAAACCTGTAACAAAAGTAATGCTACTGGCAAGGACCACGGTAAGTAATGTTAAAGGTAAACCAAGATTACCCAAAACCCACCCGAATCTCAGGTACATCATTACACCTAGGATAGTTAAAACACTTGGTGTAAATACCCCTAAAAAGGTGCCGAATTTTACTGGTTTTGACATATTAGGTGCTGGTTATCTTTTTTGGTTTGTGATGTTTTTGGTTTATAGAGTGGTTTGAATATTAGATGTTTGGTATTTCGACACTCATCATTTAAAATGAATCGAATGTTTAAGCCTGAATAAATGTATTCAATTTTAATTACCGCCAACTTTTTTATATAAAAAACCAAAAGTAATCATATTCCTTAAAATTTCGTGAACAGGAAAATCTTTTATCAAGACCGTTTAGCTTAAGGCTAAACCTTCAATATTGCAATTTACTAAATCAGAGGCTTGTGGATTTTCTTACTTACTATTGTTACAACAAATCTTAAAGTTTTTCCGATGTCAACAAAGATGGGCTCAACAAAATCAATCTCCTGCTCGAAGCCATTTCCATAGGCATTAGCGGAATGGTTGGTGGCGGAATTTTTGTGGTGCCTGGTCTGGCCATCTTTTTTGAAAAGGTGGTACGCCACCTCCATTTTTAATATCGGGACGATGATGACCGCGTACTCCTATTCCAGGCTGTCATTGGCCTATCCCAACAGAAAAGGAACTATACATTTTATTAATGTAGGATTTGGGAAAAACATTTTCAGCGGTAGAATTAATAACCTTTTGTTGAACAGCTATATTATAATGTTGTCGTTGTATGCTTATGCAATTGGTTAATATGCCAGTATGTTGTTTTCGGTTACAGGCAAAGCAGGTATTAATCAACACATAATTCCTAAGCATTGTGATTGTAATCGCCAGTGCAATTAATTATTTTAGCATGAATGTGGTTTGCAGGATGTTTTTCTTTAAACCAAAAAAATTCTAATCGTTAAAACCTACCTCCTAATAACAAATTTTTTATTCATTGCCCCGACAGAAGTATCAAACCTTAAGAAGTAGAAACCTTCGTAAACGGCAGTGATATTAATATTTCCAAAATAACTTCCATCCATTTGATAATTCAATGCCTGCCTCCCTGTCATATCGAAAAGACTTACCGACAGTACTTTTGTTGATTCATCATTAAATACAAAGTTGATTACATCTCCCGCAGGAACAGGAAAAATTGTTATGCTTTCGTTTAACTCCGGATTTTCGATCCCAACCTGCTGACACATCACAGGAAAAATCGCATTGTCAATATCTAGTCCCCATTGGGTATTTGCATAAGATTGCCAGGTTCCGTTTATATCTTTTTCCCAGCCATTCCCGGTTTCAACATCACCATCATAATTTGTATAAAGGGCAAGTGTGTCGCCATAAATCTGTGGCAACTCAACACCCATGAAAAAGGGGCCATCCACCAAAGCCGATTCCTCAAAAAGCAGCATGGTCGATTGTCCGGCATCTACATTGGCAACAATAGAAGAGATAAGTATGCTAACAGAATCAAGCACTTGCCCCGGTGATCCAGAATTTCCGGTTGCATCCCAAATCTTGAAATAAACAGGAATATTGTTTGTGAGCGACCTTTTAGCAACTGCAAAATCAAAAATTCCAGCCACCACTTCACCCCCTTCTTCAAAAACATCAAAATAACTTGCAAGCGCCAGGGTGCCGTAAATATTATTACCCGAAATATATCCGGAATTGTTACCCAGGATGGTGTAAAGCGTGTATTCACCGGGCAAAGGATGATTCAAGGTATCGCAACTACCCTGAGCAATAGCACGTATGTAGTCAACTCTCTTAAAACTCGAAGTATCGGTACTATTAGAAACCGTGAGGACAACCGTATAAACACCAGGGTCCGGGTAAACATGCAAAGGGAACGGTATTGTATCCGAAGTTCCATCACCAAAATTCCACAACCAATTGGTAGGATCACCGGTCGAAACGTCTTTAAAATTAACTGATAAGGGAGCATCTCCAAAAGTGGTTTGTGCAATAAAGTTAGCATGCAAATCATCTGATACCAAAAGCAGGTTTTCATCTTCAGGTGGGCAATCAGCTTTAACCTGAATTGTAAACTGCTGGCCAATAGTAGTGGAAATAATTATTAAAAATATACAACAAAAAAGAATAACTGTTTTATTCATCATGGCTTAGTTTAGGGAGCTAAAATATATCAAAATTTGTTTCATAACATTTAATTCGAAATTAATATAAATAAGTACAGATATTTTTTATTTCTGCATACTTATTTAATTTTGACGATTACAAAAGTTTTACACCCAATTATTTCTTACTAATAAATTAATACAAAGATGCAACAACAACTACAGGCAAAAAGCACCACTAAAAAGTATTCAGGCATGATGCCGATTACTACTCTTTTGATGTCATTATTACTTTTTATGACATCGTTAAATGTTGACGCCAAAAAGAAAAAAGGCGATGAGGAGAAATCTGATACATTGAAATCGAGTACATTTTCCGGTTTAAAGTGGCGTGGAATTGGACCAGCCTTCACGTCAGGACGTATTGCTGATTTTGCAATCAATCCGTGTAACCATAGCGAATACTATGTGGCTGTTGCGTCAGGCCATGTATGGAAAACAGAAAATAACGGTACAACATTTAAACCTATTTTCGATAACCACGGTGCGTATTCAATGGGTTTTATCGCCATTGATCCCAACAATCATAATGTTGTTTGGCTTGGAACGGGAGAGAACAATCATCAGCGTGCTCTTGGATATGGTAATGGAGTTTATAAATCAGAAGATGGTGGCAGTTCATGGAAAAATATGGGATTGAAAGATTCACGCCAAATTGGAAAAATAATCATCCATCCCAAATGTTCAGATATTGTATTTGTTGCGGCAGAAGGCTCGGCATGGGGGCCCGGAGGAGAACGGGGTTTATACAAAACTACTGATGGAGGCAAGACATGGGTAAAAGTACTTGACGTTAGTGAGCACACAGGTATCAACGATATGGTAATGGACCCAAGAAACCCGGATGTAATTTATGCCACATCAGAACAACGGCGAAGAAGAGGGTTTTCCAAGATAGGTGGCGGACCTGAATCTACAGTTTACAAGACCACAGATGGTGGTACAACATGGGATAAAGCTAACAAAGGCTTGCCAGGTGGCCACGTTGGTGGAATGGGCATTGACATTTCACCCGCCAACCCCGAATACATTTACCTGATTGTTGAAGCGGCTAACGATAAAGGAGGCTTTTTCAGGTCGACAAACCGTGGGGCTTCATGGAAAAAAATGAGCGACTATAACGCCAGTGGGCAGTATTACAACGAGATTTATTGTGACCCGAAGGATCCTGACAAAGTTTATTCAATGGAAACCGTTTCGAGGGTGACTGTTGACGGAGGAAAAACATGGAATCGCATCGGTAACAATTCGCGTCATGTTGACGATCACGCTATGTGGATTGACCCAGGTGATACAGACCACTTTATAATTGGTGGAGATGGTGGCGTATATGAATCCTTTGATGCCGGTAAAAATTATATTTTTAAGAGTAATCTTCCCGTCACCCAGTATTACCGCGTAAATGTCGATAATACAGAACCTTTTTATTGGGTTTATGGCGGAACCCAGGATAACAGCAGTATGGGAGGCCCTTCCCAAAACATAAGCCATCAAGGTGTAACAAGCGACGATTGGGTAGTCACACTTGGTGGTGATGGCTTTTTCCAGGCCATCGAACCTGACAATCCCGATATTGTTTATTCTGCTTATCAATACGGAAATATTTACAGGTTTGATAAGAAATCAGGTGAAAGATTGAAAATTAAGCCAGAGCCAAGAAAGGATGAATTAACCTTTAGATGGAACTGGAATACTCCTTTTTTCCTCAGTCCGCATTCCGGTACTAGGTTGTATATAGCGGCCAACAAAGTTTTCAGGAGCAACGACCGGGGCAACTCCTGGGAGGTGATCAGTGATGATTTAACCCGCAACGAAGACCGAAACCAATTTAAAGTAATGGATAAATACTGGCCATCCAGTGCTGTAGCTAAAGATGTTTCCACATCACAGTGGGGCACCATTGTTTCGCTTGATGAGTCACCGCTAAAGGAAGATTTAATTTATGCAGGTACCGATGATGGCGTAATCCAGATTTCGGAAGATGCCGGAAAAAACTGGACTAAGGTGACTTCATTTCCAGGCGTTCCTGAATACACCTATGTCAGCGACATCCTTCCTTCAAGATTTGATGAAAATGTAGTATTTGCTTCATTCGATAACATCAAAAGCGACGATTTCAAGCCCTACCTTTTAAAAAGTAGTGATAAAGGCCAAACCTGGGTTTCAATTACCGGTAATCTGCCGGAAGATGAAACTGTTCATACCATTGTTCAGGATGCTGTAAATCCTGACCTTTTATTTGTTGGTACTGAATTTAATGTGTTTTTTACATTTGATGGAGGAAAAATATGGGTTGAGCTTTCTTCAGGAATTCCTGATATTGCTATGAAGGACCTGGTGATCCAGGAACGTGAAACTGATTTGGTAGTTGCAACTTTCGGCCGTGGTTTTTATATCCTTCACGATTACTCACCGCTCAGGCATTTGAATGCAGAAGTACTCGACACCACTGATGCTATGATATTCCCTGTAAAAGATGCCCTGATGTATGTAAAAACCGGTGGTCGTTACGGACAGGGCTCAACTTATTTCACGGCTAAGAATCCTGATTTTGGAGCCGTTTTCACCTTTAATATAAAAGATGTACCTAAAACTTTAAAACAGCAAAGGCTGAAAAAAGAGAAGGAGCTATTTAAAGAAGGAGAACCTATTCCACAGCCCACCAGGGAACAACTCCTTGCTGAAGAAAAAGAAATTGCACCATATCTTATATTTACTATTTCTGATGCGGAAGGCAACATGGTAAGAAATCTTTATAAGAACGCTTCAAAAGGTTTGCAAAGAACCACCTGGGATTTACGTTACCAGGGTAAAAATCCACCACGTCTTAAAAAAGATCAATTTGATCCCAAAAATGCAGGAGGTTCAGGTATGTATGCATTACCAGGCACTTACAATGTATCATTGGCAATGGACCACAACGGTGAAATAACTGAGTTGGTTGCACCAGTTAAGTTCAAAGCCAGGCCATTAAACAATACAACCTTACCTGCTGCTGACAGAGATGCATTGGTTGCCTACCAAAACAAGGCCTCCGAACTATCGAGAACTATGCGGGGAGCAGAACGCTATATGGAAGAACTCATGAAAAAAAATGAGCATATCAGGCAAGCCCTGCACAACACACCAGATGCTCCTGCTAATCTTGCACAACGAGCGCGGAAAGTAAGCGAAGATTTAAAAGAAATAGAATTTACTTTTAACGGAACAGAAGCCCGGGCCAGTTGGGAAGAAGTGCCACCCGAACAGGCAAGTCTCAACTACCGCTTGAATTCGATTGCTTATTCGCATTGGGGATCAACAGCTGCTCCAACACAAACTCAACTTCGTAATTATGATATTCTGATGGAAGAATTTCCTCCAGTATTGGAAAAAATCAAAGCACTGGATACTGAAGTTAGTTTAATTGAAGATGAGATGGAAAAATATGAAGCACCATGGACACCCGGAAGGTTACCTGAACTAAAAGAAAAATAGTATAGTTTTTCGAACATTATTTTATTTAGGGTTGGGGTTCAATATCCCATCCCTATTTTTAATATTGATAGCCAGCTTTTGAGTGCATTAGAGCAATCCAAAAAAATTTAATCCATTTATTTTGTGTGATAAAAATAATTTTATACTTTTGCACCCCAATTTTCAATTGAATTAAAGTTAAACAACATATAAAGCATTTAAAAAGAGGTATTTAGTATGATCATTGTACCCGTAAAAGAAGGCGAAAGCATCGAAAGAGCTTTAAAAAAGTATAAAAGAAAATTCGAAAAAACAGGAGTTGTTAAAGAATTAAGGGAAAGGCAAAAGTACACCAAGCCTTCGATCACAAAACGTGAAGCAAAGCTTAAAGCTATTTACGTTCAGCATCTAAGAGACGAAGAAGACGCCTAGCAAAAGGCTATATTTAAAATATTTTAGTAAAATATAGGGAAACCTGTGTTTTTTGGGGAAATTTATATTATCTTTGAAACACAAGTTTTCCTATTTTTTTGCGCAGTGACGGATAGATTCATAAGATACATACAGTTCGAAAAAAGATACTCCGACCATACCCTGAAGGCTTACCAGAATGATTTACATCAATTTCAAAATTACCTTGAAACTGTGTACGCAACATCTGCCCTGGAAACAGCAAGCCATTTTATGATCCGTTCCTGGCTGGTTTCACTTCTCGACAATGCTCTCAACACAAAAACTGTCAATCGCAAAATCACCACATTAAAATCTTACTACAAATATTTGCTCCGCGAAAACGTTATCCATGAGAACCCGATGCTTAAAGTTATAGCTCCTAAAAATGACAAAACTTTACCCTCTTTCGTTAAAGAGAATGATATGGATCGATTGATTGGGGAAATAACGTTTAAAGATGACTTTAAAGGTTGCAGAGACAAGCTCATCATTCAATACTTTTACTTTACCGGAATGCGGCTTTCCGAATTGATAAATCTTCAACTATTAGACATCAACCTGGATGCTCTGACACTTAAAGTTTTGGGAAAGAGGAACAAGGAAAGGTTAATCCCGATTTCAAAATCCCTTGTCAACAGCACAAATCAGTACCTCAATATGAGGAATGATAAGTTGGCAGATTTAAACTCAGAAAATAAATTTCTTTTTATTACTGAAAAAGGCAAACAAACCTACCCCAAACTTGTTTACAGAATAGTAACCAAATACATTGCTTATGTATCGACAAACCAGAAGAAAAGTCCCCATACCCTGCGGCACAGTTTTGCAACAAGTATGCTTAACAATGGTGCTGACCTGAATGCAGTAAAAGAACTTCTTGGGCATGCCAACCTTACGGCAACTCAAATTTACACTCACAATACTATTGACAAATTAAAACACATATATAAACACGCTCATCCGCGAGCTTAATATTAAGGAGGACAGATTATGCAAATAGACATTCGTTCAATTCATTTCAAAGCCGACAGAAAATTAGAAGACTTTATCAAGGAAAAAATCGAAAAACTTTCACAGTTTTATGATGGAGTTATCGGAACTGAAGTATCCCTTAAACTATTAAACAGCGAAAATGCCGATAATAAAATTACTGAGATTCGATTGAACGTTCCTGGCAATGATCTTTATGCAAAAAAACAAAGTAAGTCTTTTGAAGAGTCAACTGACAATGCAGTAGAAGCTTTAAGGCGCCAGTTGATCAGGCATAAACAAAAAGAAAGAGGTATTTAAAACTTTTTTCAAATTTATTATTGAAAAAGTTTTGTTAAATTAAAATACTATAGTACTTTTGCAGTCCTTTTTTAAAAAAAAGGGCTGTTTTTTTATGTTGAAAAAACAGTACAGTTCTTTATAAATCATGTTTTCAGGCCGATGTAGCTCAGTTGGTAGAGCAGCTGATTTGTAATCAGCCGGTCGGCGGTTCGAGTCCGTCCATCGGCTCCATACATAAATATGTGGAGAAAAAAAACTCGGGGGGATACCAGAGCGGTCAAATGGGGCAGACTGTAAATCTGTTGGCGAAGCCTTCGGAGGTTCGAATCCTCCTCCCCCCACTTTTAAGAGTTCATATTATTATTGAAAGTTATGACGAAACAGGATTTCTATAAAATGAAATCCTTTTTTGTGTTTGACACAATGCGGGAGTAGCTCATTTGGTAGAGCGATAGCCTTCCAAGCTATAGGTGGCCGGTTCGAGCCCGGTCTCCCGCTCTTGTATCAAGCCGATGTAGCTCAGGGGTAGAGCACTTCCTTGGTAAGGAAGGGGTCATGAGTTCAATTCTCATCATTGGCTCTATTAAAATAATTAATAACCTTTTTTTATAACACCTAATAAATAAATTCTAAAATGGCAAAAGAAAAATTTGATCGTTCCAAACCACACGTAAACATTGGAACAATTGGGCACGTTGACCACGGAAAGACAACTTTAACTGCGGCTATTACCCTGAACCTACAGGATAAAGGGCTTGCTGAATTTGCATCTTTTGACTCGATCGACAATGCTCCTGAAGAAAAAGAAAGAGGTATTACTATTAATACTGCTCATATCGAATATCAAACTGACAACAGGCACTATGCACACGTTGACTGTCCTGGTCACGCTGACTACGTAAAGAACATGGTTACTGGTGCTGCCCAAATGGACGGTGCTATTATCGTTGTTGCTGCAACAGACGGACCTATGCCTCAAACCCGTGAGCATATCCTTCTAGCACGTCAGGTAGGTGTTCCTAAGCTAGTTGTTTTCATGAACAAGGTCGACCTTGTTGATGATGAAGAATTACTTGAACTGGTTGAAATGGAAATTCGTGACTTACTCAGTTTCTACGAATTCGATGGAGACAACACTCCTGTTATCCAGGGTTCAGCACTTGGTGCTTTGAATCAGGAACCAGAATGGGTTGAAAAAGTAATGGAACTCATGGATGCTTGCGATAGCTGGATTCCTCTTCCAGAACGCGACCAGGACAAACCATTCCTTATGCCTGTTGAGGATGTATTTTCTATCACAGGACGTGGAACTGTTGCTACCGGACGTATCGAAACTGGTATTATTCACACTGGCGACCCAGTTGACCTTGTTGGAATGGGTGCTGAAAAACTGAAATCAGTTTGTACTGGTGTTGAAATGTTCCGTAAGATACTTGACCAAGGTCAGGCTGGCGATAATGCAGGTCTTCTTCTTAGAGGTATCGACAAAAAAGAAATCACAAGGGGTATGGTAATTGCTGCTCCCGGATCAGTAACTCCACACAAAAAATTCAAGGCTGAGGTTTATATCCTTAAGAAAGAAGAAGGTGGACGTCACACACCATTCCATAACAAATATCGTCCTCAGTTCTATTTCAGAACTACTGACGTAACAGGTGAAATTCTACTTCCAGAAGGAGTTGAAATGATTATGCCTGGTGATAACCTGACTATTGAAGTTCATTTGATCGTAGAGATCGCCATGGCTAAAAACCTTCGTTTTGCTATTCGTGAAGGTGGACGTACAGTAGGTGCCGGACAGGTAACTGAAATTCTTGACTAAAAATTTAATAGGTGTTTGGTTATAGATATAAAGGCGTCCCTGAGTTTTAACTCAAGGGACTCCTTTGTTCTTTTAACCAGATAAAATAAATGCAAATACGGGCGTAGCTCAGTTGGTAGAGCTCTGGTCTCCAAAACCAGGAGTCGTGGGTTCAAGTCCTACCGCCCGTGCAAAATTCTAGACATAAACCAATGGCAAAATTCAAAATTATAGAGTACGCCAAGGAAAGCTACGACGAGCTGTTACACAAAGTTTCCTGGCCAACATGGAGTGATCTTCAAAGCAGTGCTATAGTAGTATCCATTGCTTCACTGGTAATCGCATTTGTCGTTTACTTGATGGATGTTTCATTTAATAGTCTGCTTCAGGGTTTTTATACCTGGTTTTAGGATTATGTTTAGTATTCGATTTATTCTTAATCAACCAAACTAAGGACAAACCGACATGGGAGAACATGAAAAGAAGTGGTATGTTGTAAGGGCGATCAGCGGGAAAGAAAAGAGGGTGAAGGAGTATATTGAAAGTGAGATCAATCGCCTCGCATTGCAAGATTACATTTCGCAGATCCTTATCCCAACAGAGAAGGTTTATCAGGTTAGAAAAGGTAAAAAGGTAAGCAAGGAAAGAAACTACTTTCCCGGCTACGTTCTTATCGAAGCTGCTCTGGTGGGTGAAATACCTCATATCATTAAAAATGTTCCTGATGTTTTGAATTTCCTTGGAACAAAGGGTGAGCCAGACGCTCTGCGCCCATCTGAAGTGAAGAGGATACTTGGTAAGGTGGATGAATTGGCCGAGTTAGGTGAAGAGGTAAATGTTCCGTTTATAGTAGGCGAAACAGTTACTGTTACCGACGGGCCATTTAACAGTTTTAGCGGAATCATTGAAGAGATCAACGAGGAAAAAAAGAAGTTGAAAGTGATGGTGAAGATTTTTGGCAGAAAGACTCCGCTGGAATTGGGATTTATGCAGGTTGAAAAAGAATAAGTCTAAGGTTTCGCAAGAAACAAAACATGTTGGTCGTATTCAGAATTTAAATCTAAGTTAAACTTAAAATGGCAAAAGAAGTTAGCGGATTAATCAAACTGCAAATCAGAGGAGGAGCCGCAAACCCATCACCCCCGGTAGGGCCTGCATTAGGTGCAAAAGGGGTGAACATCATGGAATTTTGTAAACAGTTTAACGGTCGTACTCAGGATCAAGCTGGTAAGCTTCTTCCTGTGATCATAACTGTTTATAAGGATAAATCCTTTGATTTCATTATAAAGTCTCCGCCAGTTGCAGTTCAACTGTTAGAGGCCAGTAAACAAAAGAAAGGTTCACCCGAATCAAATCGTAAAAAAGTAGCTTCGGTTACTTGGGATCAGGTAAGGACTATTGCCGAAGGCAAAATGAGTGACCTGAATTGCTTCACTGTCGAGTCTGGTATGAGAATGGTAGCCGGAACAGCTAGGAGCATGGGAATTACGATTAAAGGTGTGGCACCTTTTAGTAATAACTAGCATTTAATTAAACTGTAAACAGTATTCGCAAATGGGAAAACTGACTAAAAAACGCAAAGAAGCTTTAGCGAAATTTGATAAAAATGCTACCTATACTTTGACGGACGCAGTAAAGGTTGTAAAAGACCTTACCTATACTAAATTTGATTCTTCAATTGATCTGGACATTCGCCTGGGTGTTGACCCACGAAAGGCCAATCAAATGGTTAGAGGATCAGTTACCCTTCCTCACGGAACAGGTAAAACAGTAAAGGTACTTGTACTATGTTCCCCGGAGAAGGAAGAAGAAGCTAAGGCTGCCGGAGCCGACTATGTTGGTCTTGATGATTATATCACCAAGATTAAAGGAGGATGGACAGATGTGGACGTTGTAATTACAACTCCTAATGTAATGCCTAAAGTTGGACCATTGGGTAGGATACTCGGACCGAGAGGTTTGATGCCTAATCCCAAAACCGGCACAGTAACAATGGAACTCGAGAAAGCTGTAAATGATGTAAAGGCAGGTAAAATTGACTTTAAGGTCGACAAATCCGGTATTATCCATGCATCTGTTGCAAAAGTATCTTTTGACAGCAGTATGATTTTTGATAATGCAAGGGAGTTGATCCAAATGGTAATGAAACTGAAGCCTACTGCAGCTAAGGGTACTTACGTAAAAAGTATCTATATGTCGAGTACGATGAGTTATGGTATTCTGGTCGATCCTAAATCAGTTAATTAATAAGGTCCAAAAGAGGAGATTATAAAATGACTAAAGAGGAAAAAAATCAGATAATTGAAACACTCACAAAAGAACTCAATGATTCACCAAACTTCTACCTTACAGACATTGGTGGTCTGACTGTGGAAAGTACAAGTGAGTTGAGAAGATTGTGTTTCAAAAGAAGTGTCAAACTTAAAGTAGTAAAGAATACATTGCTGCGTAAAGCAATGGAGAAATCTGAAAAGGACCTGGACGAATTGTATGATACGTTGGTAGGACCTAACTCCATAATGTATACTGAAACTGGAAACCTTCCTGCTAAATTGATCAAGGAATTCAAGACTAAATTCAAGCTTGAAAAGCCTGTTCTCAAGGGAGCATATGTTGAGGAATCAGCCTATATTGGCGAGAATCAACTGGATGTTTTAGAAAACATTAAATCTAAAAATGAAGTTATCGCTGATATCATTGCCCTTCTGCAATCACCAGCCAAAAATGTTATTTCGGCTCTGCAGTCCGGCGGACATAAAATTTCAGGTATCCTGGAAACATTGTCTGAAAGACCAGCATAATTTCATTCATTTTTCAAGTAGTAAAAATTTTTATCATTTCGAATTTTATAATTTAAAACAAATATCAAAATGGCAGATTTAAAAGTATTTGCGGAACAGTTGGTCGGACTGACAGTAAAAGAAGTTAACGAACTTGCTCAAATTTTAAAAGATGAGTATGGCATCGAGCCAGCAGCAGCAGCAGCCGTAATGGCAGGTCCAGCAGCAGGTGGTGACGCAGCCGAAGAAGAGCAAACTGAATTTGATGTTATCATCAAAGCACCAGGTCAATCAAAACTGGCAGTTGTTAAACTCGTTAAAGAATTAACCAGCCTTGGACTGAAAGAAGCTAAAGAATTAGTGGACTCAGCACCAAAAGCAGTTAAAGAAGCTGTATCGAAAGACGAAGCTGAAGCACTCAAAACTCAATTAGAAGAAGCCGGTGCTGAAGTAGAGGTGAAATAGAGACTGTAAACCTACTCTATAAGAAATATAGACTGCTGCCGGCATCGCCGTGTAGAGTCTATATTTCTTTGTATTATAGACTTTAGTTTTCTTAATACCATAATTACTTCACAATCAAAATTTTACAACTTTGGCTAAGGATAAAATCGAAAGAATAAACTTCTCAAAAACGAAAATTAAATCGACTTACCCCGATTTTCTTGATATCCAGTTAAAATCATTTCAGGATTTCTTTCAGTTGGAAACTAACCCCGAAAACCGTGTGTATGAGGGACTTTATAAAGTTTTTAGCGAAAATTTTCCGATCACTGATGCAAGGAATAACTTTGTACTGGAATTTCTGGATTACTTCATCGACCCTCCGCGATATTCCATCGATGAGTGTATAGAAAGGGGATTGACTTACAGTGTACCTCTGAAAGCCAAGCTCAAACTTTACTGTACTGATCCGGAACACGAAGATTTTGAAACCATCATCCAGGATGTGTATTTAGGGCAGATCCCCTATATGACACCTCGTGGAACCTTTGTCGTCAATGGCGCTGAAAGGGTTGTTGTTTCTCAGCTTCACCGTTCACCCGGTGTATTCTTCGGAACCAGTTACCATGCCAACGGACAGCAGTTATTCTCTGCCAGGATCATTCCTTTCAAAGGATCGTGGATGGAATTTACCACGGATATCAACAGTGTGATGTACGCCTACATCGACAGAAAGAAAAAATTACCGGTAACTACTTTGCTCAGGGCAATCGGATATGAAGGTGATAAGGATATCCTGGAAATTTTTGATCTGGCACAAGAGGTAAAAGCAACCAAGGCAAACCTGAAAAAATATTTAGGCAGAAGACTCGCTGCCCGTGTAGTTCGTTCCTGGATAGAAGACTTTGTTGATGAAGATACAGGCGAAGTTGTTTCCATTGAACGTACCGAAGTGATCATCGATCGTGAAACAGTGCTGGAGGCTGAACACGTTGAACAGATTACCAATTCAGGTGTTGAAACAATCCTTGTTCATAAGGATGAGGCTGATGGAATTGACTATTCTATCATTTTCAATACCCTGCAAAAAGATACAACAAACACCGAAAAAGAAGCTGTCGAATATATTTATCGTCAGCTCCGTAATGCCGAACCTCCGGACGAGGAAACGGCAAGAGGTATTATCGAAAAGCTCTTCTTTTCCGATAAGCGCTACGACCTCGGTGATGTTGGAAGACACAGGATCAACAAAAAGTTGGAACTGAATGTACCAATGGAAACCAAAGTACTTACCAAGGAGGATATCATTTCGATTATTAAGTATCTCATCGAAATGGTGAACTCAAAGCGTGAGATTGATGATATTGACCACTTGAGTAACCGTCGTGTAAGAACGGTTGGCGAACAATTGTATGCGCAGTTTGGCGTTGGCCTTGCGCGTATGGCCCGTACCATTCGTGAAAGAATGAATGTTCGTGACAACGAAGTATTTACACCAACCGACCTGATCAATGCAAAAACGCTTTCATCGGTTATCAACTCATTTTTTGGCACCAACCAGCTTTCTCAATTCATGGATCAGACCAATCCGCTGTCGGAACTTACCCATAAAAGAAGGGTATCCGCTTTGGGACCTGGTGGTCTTTCTCGTGAGCGTGCAGGTTTTGAGGTTCGTGACGTACACTATACCCACTATGGTAGATTGTGTACCATTGAAACTCCTGAAGGTCCGAACATTGGTTTGATCTCCTCACTCTGTGTATTTGCGAAGATCAATAAGCTTGGTTTTATTGAAACTCCATACAAACGAGTAGACGTCGGTAAGGTTGCATTAAAGGAAGATCCTGAATATTTAAGTGCTGAAGAAGAAGAAAATAAAATTATTGCACAGGCCAACTCATTGCTGAATGATGATGGCACCTTCACCCGCGAAAAAGTAAAAGTGCGTTATCAGGCAGACTATCCGATCGAAGAAAGAGAGAAGGTGGATTACATCGATATGGCGCCAAACCAAATTGCGTCCATAGCTGCATCTTTGATTCCTTTTCTTGAACATGATGATGCCAACCGTGCTTTGATGGGATCGAACATGATGCGCCAGGCAGTTCCTTTGCTCAATCCTGAATCCCCAATCGTGGGAACCGGTATTGAAGAAGGTGTTGCCCGTGATTCGCGTGTACTTATTACATCAGAAGGAGATGGATTGGTAGAATATGTTGATGCCAACGAAATCGTGATCCGTTATACACGGATGGAAAACGAAAGGTTGATCAGTTTTGATGATGATGTAAAATCATATAAACTTACAAAGTTTGCCCGGACAAACCAGAACACTTCCATAAACCTGAGACCGATAGTTGTAAAGGGTCAAAAGGTAACAAAAGGCGAGGTGCTTTGCGAAGGTTACGGTACACAACATGGTGAACTGGCACTCGGTAGAAACCTGATGGTATCTTTCATGCCGTGGAAAGGCTATAATTTTGAGGATGCTATCGTAATTTCAGAAAAAGTAGTTAAAGAAGATATTTTTACCTCGGTACACATTGAAGAATTCGTTCTTGAGGTTCGGGATACCAAACGTGGTGTTGAAGAATTGACCAACGACATCCCCAACGTCAGTGCCGAAGCAACCAAAGACCTTGATGAAAATGGTTTGATCAGAATTGGCGCTGAAGTTTCAGAAGGAGATATCCTCATTGGAAAGATTACTCCAAAGGGTGAATCAGATCCAACCCCTGAAGAAAAGCTATTGCGTGCTATTTTTGGTGACAAGGCAGGTGATGTGAAAGATGCTTCACTCAAAGCTCCTCCATCTATGCGTGGTGTTGTGATTGAGAAAAAACTGTTCTCAAGAGTCATAAAAGATCGCAAAGCCAAGGCCAAAGAAAAGGATATGGTAACTGATCTTGAAAAAGATTACAATAAGCAAATGGCCGAATTAAAGACCAAACTTGTTGATAAACTTATGGTTTTGGTCAGTGGAAAAGCATCTCAGGGAGTATCTAACAATTTCAGGGAAGAAGTTGTACCTAAAAAGATCAAGTTCAACCAAAAAATACTTATTGGTATTGATTATCTTACAGTTAATCCTAACAAATGGACAACTGATAAGGAAAAGAATGAGCTGATCTCGCGACTGGTCAACAATTTTGTAATCAAATACAAAGAGATCCTAGGGATTTACAACCGTAAGAAATTTGTTGCAACCGTTGGCGATGATTTGCCAAACGGCATCGTAAAGATGGCCAAAGTGTATGTTGCAAAAAAACGCAAGTTGAAGGTTGGAGATAAAATGGCCGGTCGCCATGGTAACAAAGGTATTGTTGCTAAAATCGTCCGTGAAGAAGATATGCCTTTCCTCGAGGATGGCACACCGGTTGATATTGTTTTGAATCCACTGGGTGTACCTTCCAGGATGAACCTTGGACAGATTTATGAAACTGTATTAGGTTGGGCAGGTCGAAAGCTTGGGCATAATTTTGCCACTCCTATTTTCGATGGAGCAACCACCGATCAGATTAACGAGTATTTGGTTAAAGCAGGTTTACCTGAAAACGGAAAAGTATACTTATATGATGGTGGCACCGGTGAAAGATTTCACCAGCCGGCAACTGTTGGTTATATCTACATGCTGAAATTGCACCATATGGTGGATGATAAAATGCATGCCAGGTCCATCGGCCCCTACTCTCTAATTACACAGCAACCACTCGGTGGTAAAGCTCAGTTTGGTGGCCAGCGTTTTGGTGAGATGGAAGTTTGGGCTCTCGAAGCTTTTGGTGCTTCAAATATTTTGCAGGAAATTCTAACTGTAAAATCTGATGATGTTAACGGCCGTGCGAAAGCATACGAAACCATCGTTAAAGGTGAAAACATGCCTACACCGGGAATTCCCGAATCTTTCAATGTTCTTGTTCATGAATTGCGTGGGCTTGGCTTGAATGTATCTTTTGATTAATGACACATATTCATTATCAAAATGTAACTTTAATTATTATCAATAAAAAAATCTAAATAAAATCCAATAATGGCTTTTAGAAAAGAAAGTAATATTGTAAAAAACGAGTTTTCCCAAATCACCATCAGTCTGGCTTCTCCGGAAACCATTCTTGAGCGTTCATATGGTGAAGTACTCAAACCCGAAACAATTAACTACAGGACCTATAAACCAGAAAGAGACGGATTGTTTTGTGAACGTATTTTTGGGCCGGTTAAGGATTGGGAATGTCATTGTGGAAAGTACAAGCGAATCAGGTACAAAGGAATTGTTTGTGATAGGTGTGGAGTTGAGGTTACCGAGAAAAAAGTCCGTCGCGAGAGAACAGGGCATATCCAGCTTGTTGTACCTGTTGCTCACATCTGGTTTTTCAGATCGCTTCCAAATAAAATCGGCGCTCTTTTGGGACTTCAGACCAAAAAACTGGATACCATTATTTATTATGAGAAATATGTTGTAATCAACCCGGGTGTAAAAGAAGCTGATGGTATAAAATATCTTGATTTCATTTCTGAAGAGGAGTATTTCGAGATTATGGAAACCGTATCTGCCGAAAATCAATACCTTGATGATACTGACCCCAATAAATTCATAGCCAAAATGGGTGCTGATGCACTCCATGATTTACTTGCCCGTCTTGATTTGGACGAATTATCCTATCAGTTACGTCACAAGGCGCATACAGAAACTTCACAGCAAAGAAAAGCTGACGCGCTCAAGCGTTTGCAGGTTGTAGAAGCTTTCAGAGATGCCCGCAACAGGATTGAAAATCGTCCGGAATGGATGATCGTTAAAGTTGTTCCGGTTATTCCTCCTGAACTAAGGCCATTGGTACCGCTTGATGGTGGAAGGTTTGCTACATCTGATCTGAATGATTTATACCGCAGGGTAATTATTCGTAATAACCGATTGAAAAGGTTGATTGAAATCAAAGCTCCGGATGTAATTATGCGTAATGAAAAACGTATGCTTCAGGAAGCTGTAGATTCATTATTTGATAATTCAAGAAAAGCCAATGCTGTAAAAACCGAATCGAACAGGGCGCTGAAATCTTTGAGCGATAGTTTGAAAGGAAAGCAAGGTAGATTCCGTCAGAACTTGTTGGGTAAACGTGTTGACTACTCCGGACGTTCGGTAATTGTTGTCGGGCCCGAGTTGAAATTAAACGAATGCGGAATTCCAAAAGAAATGGCCTCTGAACTATTTAAGCCATTCATCATTCGCAAAATGCTTGAACGGGGAATTGTAAAAACCGTGAAGTCTGCAAAGAAAATTGTAGACAGAAAAGACCCCGTTGTTTGGGACATCCTTGAAAACATTCTTAAAGGGCACCCCATTATGCTGAACCGTGCTCCTACACTTCACCGCTTGGGTATTCAGGCGTTTCAACCAAAACTTATCGAGGGTAAAGCCATTCAACTTCACCCATTGGTTTGTACAGCTTTTAACGCTGACTTTGATGGTGACCAGATGGCTGTGCATGTCCCGCTTGGAAATGCAGCAATCCTTGAGGCGCAGCTTTTAATGCTTGCTTCACACAACATTCTGAATCCAGCTAATGGAGCCCCAATTGCTGTACCTTCACAGGATATGGTACTTGGACTATATTATATTACCAAGGCAAGAAAAAATCATCCTGATTATCCTGTGAAAGGTGAAGGCTATAAGTTTTATTCTCCTGAAGAGGTTATTATTGCTTACAATGAAGGAAGAGTTGGCCTGCATGCTATTATTTATGTGATGCTGCCAACAATTAAGGATGGTGAAAAGACCAAAGAATTATTGGAGACAACCGTCGGAAGAATAATTTTTAACCAGATGGTTCCTGAAGAAATTGGTTTCATCAACCAATTGCTTACCAAAAAAGCTTTGCGTGATATTATTGGTGATGTGCTGAAACGTACAGATACTGCTACAACCTCAAAATTCCTTGACGATATCAAGAGTCTCGGTTTTAATATGGCGTTTAAGGGAGGATTATCCTTTAATCTTGGTGATGTTATTATTCCTGAGGTCAAAGAAACCCTTATCACTTCAGCCAATGATGAAGTAGATGAAGTACTCGCCAATTATAACATGGGTTTCATTACAAATAATGAAAGATATAACCAGATTATTGATATCTGGACACATACAAATTCTCACCTTACACATACCCTGATGGAGCAGCTCTCGAAAGATAAGCAAGGCTTTAATGCGGTTTATATGATGCTGGATTCGGGTGCTCGTGGAAGTAAGGAGCAGATCCGGCAGCTTTCGGGTATGCGTGGACTTATGGCCAAACCGCAAAAATCAGGAGCAACCGGTGGTGAGATTATTGAAAACCCGATTCTTTCGAACTTTAAAGAAGGCCTGTCTGTTTTGGAATACTTTATTTCAACACACGGTGCCCGTAAAGGTCTTGCTGATACAGCGCTTAAAACTGCCGATGCCGGTTATCTAACCCGTCGATTGGTTGATGTGGCACAAGACGTTATTATTTCAGAACGTGACTGTGGAACTTTGAGAGGACTTACAACTTCAGCTCTTAAGAAAAATGAAGAAGTTGTAGAAACCCTTTATGACAGGATTTTGGGAAGAACTACACTTCACGATATTTACCATCCTCAGGAAGGTGAATTGATTCTTAGCGCCGGTGAACAACTCACAGAAGAGGTTTCTTCGATAATTGAAGACTCCCCAATTGAATCACTTGAAATACGTTCGGTGCTTACATGCGAATCAAAAACTGGTGTATGTGCAAAATGCTATGGCCGTAACCTCGCCACAGGCCGCATGGTTCAAAAAGGTGAAGCTGTTGGTGTAATTGCTGCGCAATCCATTGGTGAACCTGGAACCCAGCTTACTCTTAGGACTTTCCACGTTGGTGGTGTTGCTGGTGGTAATATTTCATCTCAATCGAAGATTGAAGCCAAATATGATGGTGTTTTAAAGATTGATGAATTGAGATCGGTTCAGACCAAAAATGAAGAATCAGGACAAGAATACCAGGTGGTTATTGGTCGTTCCGCAGAAATGAGAATTATCGACAAAAAAACAGGTATTTCACTGGCTTCTGGAAACATCCCTTATGGCTCAAATCTCAATTTCAAAGATGGTGATAGTGTCAAGAAGGGTGAGTTAATCTGTATATGGGATCCATATAACGCTGTAATTATCTCTGAAGTACCTGGTAAATTGGCATTCAATAATATCATAGAAGGCAAAACCTTCAGGATTGAATCTGATGAGCAGACAGGTTACTACGAAAAGGTTGTTATCGAATCCCGTCAGAAAGTTAAAAACCCATCTATTAATGTTGTTGATGCTGAAGGCAATGTTCTCAGAACATATGACCTGCCTGTTGGCGCTCACATTTCAGTGGATGAAGGACAGGAAATTAAATCTGGTGATGCTCTCGTTAAAATACCACGTGCTATTGGAAAATCAGGTGATATCACAGGTGGTCTTCCACGTGTAACAGAACTCTTCGAGGCAAGAAACCCATCCGATCCTGCCAAGGTTGCAGAAATAGATGGTGTTGTTTCCTTTGGAAAGAAGCTCAAGCGTGGTAATAAGGAAATTATCATTACATCAAAAACCGGTGAAGAAAAGCGTTACCTCGTGCCTACTTCAAAGCAGATTCTTGCACAGGAAAATGACTTTGTTAAAGCCGGTACACCACTTTCTGAAGGCGCGCTGACACCTGCTGACATCCTTGCGATTAAAGGACCAATGAAGGTTCAGGAATATATCGTAAATGAAATACAGGAGGTTTATCGTTTACAGGGTGTTAAGATTAACGACAAACACTTTGAGGTAATTGTAAGACAAATGATGCGTAAAGTTGAAGTTGCTGACCCGGGTGATACCAAATTCCTTGAGAACGAACTTGTAAACAAAATTGAATTCCAGAATGAAAATGATTGGATTTTTGGAAAGAAAGTGATTATCGATTCACAAGATTCTACAATTTATAAATCAGGACAAATTGTATCCGCAAGGAAATTGAGGGATGAAAATTCACAGCTAAGACGTAAGGATAAGGAATTGGTCGAATCCAGGGATGCTTCACCTGCAACTGCACGACAGGTGCTGCAGGGAATTACCAAGGCATCGCTGCAAACCAAGAGCTTTATTTCAGCAGCATCCTTCCAGGAAACTACCAAGGTACTTACAAATGCCTCCATCAATGCAAAATCTGATAAGTTAGTAGGACTTAAAGAAAATGTGATTGTTGGACACAAGATACCTGCTGGTACAGGCTTAAGAGAATACGAAGACTTGATCGTAGGATCAAAGGAAGAATACGAAAGCCTGATGCATTCAAGGGTAGTGAAAGAAGAATATGAATAATATTTAAAGACTTCTGTTTCGAAAACCAAAAGAATAAATCTTTTGGTTTTCGCTTTTTTAGCAAATTCAAAAAAACACAATCATGGAACAAAATCAAGCGAATAAAAACAAACTTAACATCGAGTTAAACGACGAAGTAGCAGAAGGTATTTATTCAAACCTGGCTATTATTACACATTCAAAATCTGAATTTGTTGTGGATTTTATAAAAATGCTTCCCGGAATACCGAAAGCTAAAGTAAAATCTCGCATTATTCTTACACCACAGCATGCCAAACGACTCGTTAAAGCTCTTCAGGACAACCTTAAGAAATTTGAATCGATGCATGGAAATATTAAGGAATCTGACATGGACCAAATTCCATTTAGCCTTGGCGGACCTACTGCGCAAGCTTAGGGTTTTAACCATATGATATTTTTTTTAAACGGCGCCGTGATAGTGCCGTTTTTTGATTTACCATATTATTAACCTGCGTTCGAATTGAGAAATAGCTTCCAGCTTGCAGATTTGAACTTTCTAAAAACATCTATAAGATAGAAACTTGAACAAAATGACAGGATAATTTTTCCCTGCCTCAACTTCAAGGCGGGCACCCATTATTATTTCCAAATTTTAAATTATTTTGTTTCTTATTGAGTATCATTGCTCTGGTATTTTTCATATTATGCACTGACGATAATTATCAAATTATAAATGCCTGTAACGTATTGATTTAAAGCTTATTTTGAATCATTCTACCTTAACAATCGTTAACTACAAGCTTAACAAAATTTAACAGCATATCAATAATTAAAAATATACACGCGAGTTATCTTTGCTGCCATTAAAAACCGACTAGAAATGATTGAAACGAACATCAGAGAGCTTAATGAAAAAATCCAGCAGGAAAGTTCTTTTATCGACTTGATTAACCTTGAAATGAAAAAGGTGATCATTGGTCAGAAACACATGGTTGAACGCCTGATGATTGGATTGCTCGCGAACGGACATATTTTGCTTGAAGGGGTTCCGGGTCTTGCAAAAACATTGGCCATTACATCACTGGCAAAAGTTATTGACGCCAAATTTAGCCGCATCCAGTTTACACCCGACCTGCTCCCTGCCGACCTTTTAGGTACATTGATCTATAGCCAGAAGAGGGAAGAGTTTCTGGTGAGAAAAGGGCCCATTTTTGCTAATTTCATCCTGGCAGACGAGATCAACCGTTCTCCGGCAAAAGTACAGAGTGCGCTTTTGGAAGCAATGCAGGAAAGACAGGTAACCATCGGAACCGAAACATTTCCTTTGGAAGAACCTTTCCTTGTATTAGCTACACAAAATCCCATCGAACAAGAGGGAAC